>Ga0155102_128_pt1 | contig 31608 bp, 35 predicted proteins | sample RifCSPhighO2_01_FD_106070 | JGI IMG/M metagenome (GOLD analysis project Ga0155102, IMG submission 106070) | Candidatus Staskawiczbacteria bacterium RIFCSPHIGHO2_01_FULL_36_16
ATGGAAAAAATAGAAAGAAAAATGGAAAAAATAGAAAGAAAAATACATATATTAGATGCAGAAAATAAATCTTTAGGCAGATTGGCTGTCGAAGTTGCTGTTTTGTTGAGAGGAAAACATAAGCCGGATTTTGTTCCCTATAAAGATGTAGGCGATATTGTTGTTGTAAAAAATATTGATAAAATGAAATTTACGGGAAATAAATTAGAAAATAAAAATTATTTTCATTTTACAGGCTATTTGGGAAATATGAAACAGGCAACATTGAAAGAATTTTTAGTTAAAAGAGGCCCGAAAGAGGTTTTAAGAAAAGCTGTGATGGGAATGCTTTGTAAAAATAAATTAAGGGCAAGGCAAATAAAACGCCTTCGCTTTGAATAAAATTAATATGCCAAAAACAACTAAAAAAATAACTAAAAAAACTGAAGAAAAAGAAAAGAAACCCGCTTCCGCTAAAGTTTCCGCCTACGACAAATCTTCGGCGGGACAAGCCGGCGAGGCAAAAGAAAAAATAGAGGAAGAAAAAACTTCCGCGATTAATGTTCCGCAAGACTCAATGGTTGATATGGCAGACGAGGATATTTCAAAGGAAATTGCAAAAACAATAAAGGAAAGCACTGGCAAGCCCGATCGCTATTTTGAAGCGATAGGCAGAAGAAAAACCGCGGTAGCTCGCATACGCCTTTTTACAAAAGGGGATAAAGATTTTTTGGTAAACAACAAATCTTACAAGCAATATTTTACTTTAGAGGACGACCAGGAGACAGCTGTTTCTTCAATGAAAAAAATGAAATGTTTAGACAAGTTCAGGGTGACGGTCAAAGTAAAAGGAGGCGGAAAACACGCGCAGGCAGAAGCCGTAAGGCATGGAACAGCCCGCGTATTGGTGGATTTTAACCAGAATTTCAGAAAAAGGTTAAGAAAAGCAGGTTATTTAACCAGAGACCCAAGAATGAGAGAAAGAAAGAAATTCGGATTAAAGAGAGCAAGAAAAGCCCCACAATGGAGCAAGCGTTAGTATCAAGTATTTTGTATTTAGTATTGAGTATAAAGCCGCCGAAAGGCGGCTTTTTTAATGGCTCAACAGGCTGTTGAGCCATTGGGATTGCATATATTTTTTGGAATGATATAATTTACTATTATTATTCTGCGTGGTTCCGCGTGAATTTCTGCGTGGTTCCGCGATTTTTACGAAGTAAAAATGTTGAAAGAACTTATAGACCAGTTTTATTTGGATAATCAAAAAAACAAAGACCAGACAAGGTTTTATATTACAGATGCCGGCAAATGCCCGCGCGCTGTTTTTTTTAAATTTAAAAATGCTCCGCACGAGCCAATGGACGCAAGAATAATGCGCATATTTGAACGCGGAGAAAATATGCACAGAAGCATATTCAATATTTTGTATCGTTTAAGATTAGGGGTTGTAACAGAAATTCCAATTCCTTCGCAGGAAATAATTTCCGGAAGGGCGGATGCAATTTTATGCGTTGGAAATGAAAACTATGTGCTGGATATTAAATCAATAAATAGCATGATTTTTAAAAGAATGACTGCCCCCAAAGAGGAGAATGTTTATCAGATACAGCTTTATCTGCACTTTTTTAACATTAAAAAAGGCATATTGCTTTATATAGATAAAGACCAGCAGGATATGAAAGAATTTTTTGTAGATTATGACGAACAGCTTTGCAATTCGCTTTTAGAAAAATTTCATGCGCTAAAAGCACAAGTAGAAAAAAATATGGTTCCATCGCGCCTGGCAGATTATCCGCGCAACTGGCAATGCAGTTATTGCCAGTTTAAGGAGGTATGTAAACTCGCGAATGGAGATGCTTTAAACTGGGAGGAATTTAAGAATAAAGTTAAAGCCGAGGAAACTCAAACATCATAAAAAAAGCCCCCTTGCGGGGGCTTTTAAAATTTTATTGAGTTATTTTTTCTGAAGAAATCAGCTGGTTTTCTGTTAAAATATATATTTTTCCGTCTGACTGGTTAAAAATCATTTGAGAAGGGTTATTTTTGATAATGTTGCCCGCAGACAAAGCCAAAGAATCCGGCAGGGAAATTATATTAATATTCCCCCTGTAATCAATTTCAGAAATTTTAATTTTACCGTCAGCTGTAAAAATTATATAGTCGTTGTTCAACCATCGGCAATCTTTTATCTGGCTTCCTAAAAATATCTTTTCGTATAGTTCATCTTCAAAAGAATACAGGTATATTTCGCTGTCATTTGCCAAAAGCAAATTTTTATTATCCGGGGCAGATAAAATTTCATAATTTGTTATTGGCGATAAAAAATCTTCAAATGCTTTTGTGTCTGTGTTTAATATATATAGAGAGCTGTTTTCTTTCAAAAAGGTTTTTCCGGATTCAGCAATTAATTTATAATTATTGTTAGGGTTTAGAACAGCTTTTTCTGTTGTTATTTTTTGTATAAGCTTTCCTGAAATATCAGATTGGAATAAAAATCCGTCGGAAGACAGCCACAAAATTCCGCTGCCGGAAATTTTATAAGTGATTATGTTTTTTATAACTGTTGTTGCTTCATTGTTTTTTAGAGAATAGAGGGTTTTATTTTCTACATAAAATAATTGTGTTAAATCTTTAGGATTAAAAGAAATTTGCTGCGAGTTTTTATCTAAATAATCAAGGGGGGACGACTGCTGTATTGTTTTTGAAGCATCAAAAATATAATAAGAAACAGCAGATGATTTTTGGATTTTTATCAAGGCCTTGCTTGAATAATCATCAGACCATTTTATATCAAGAATTTCAGCATTTTGAACGGGCAGAGAAGAAGCTTTTTTTTGATTTGGATTTGATAATGAAAAATATTCAAAACTAATAGATTTTGTGTCAGGCCTTGCTATTAGCACGTTTTTATTATCGCGGGATACAGAGAAATAGTTTGTTTTTTCAGCAACCTGATTAAAAATTATATTCTGCTTTATTAAAAGAATATTTTCTATTTTAGTGACTTGATTTTCAGCCACTAAAATATTTTTTTGATAGTCAAAATAGCCGGTTTTTTTTACCAGCACAGTATGGTTTTTAGGCAGAAGGTCCTGGACAAAAAATGCATTTAAAAACATCCCCGGTTTTCCCTCTATTTTAGAATCAATGATAATTTGGTTTGCCTGAGGGTAGCTTCTAACATAAATTCCGCCGGTAGCTAAAACTTCCATGTTTATAAAATCAACCCTATAACCCATAGAGTAAAGCACGATATAAGGGGCTAAAATTAAAAACAGAACAATGCAGGCGATCAGTATTATCAGCCGTATTTTTTTTCTCATATAGATTATGATTTATGATTATAATAGCACAAAGCACCCATTTTTTCCAGATTGCGCACACTTTACAATATAGTTTTTTTAGATTAAGATAAATCCATAAATATGGATAAATTTATAATCCAAGGGCAAAAAAAACTTTCAGGAGAAGTTGAAGTCAGGGGGTCAAAAAATGCGGCAGGACCTATTATCGCCTCGTGCCTTCTGACAGACAAAGAATGTGAAATAGATAATCTTCCTTTGATAGAAGATATTTTTAATATACTGGAAGTTTTAAAATCAATGGGAGTTGAGGTTGAAAATCTTTCAGAAAGAAAAGTAAAAATAAAGGCAGAAAAATTGGACGTAGAAAAAATGGATTTTGAAAAAATTTCAAAAACCAGAATTTCTGTATTATTTTTTGGGGCACTGATAGCAAGGGCAAAGCATTTTAAAATTTCTCCTCCCGGGGGAGACAAAATAGGGTTAAGGCCCATATACGTGCATATAAAAGCGCTTGAAAAACTGGGAGCTAAAATTGAAAGGGACGGAAATTTATATAAAGTTGACTGTGATAATTTAAAGGGAGCAGAAGTCGTTTTAGATGAATTTTCAGTTACCGCCACAGAAAACACGATGCTGGCTGCAGTTCTGGCAGAAGGAAAAACAATTATAAAAGGAGCTGCTTTTGAGCCTCATGTTCAAGATTTAGCAAAGATGTTAAAATCAATGGGAGCTAAAATAGAAGGCATTGGAACTCATACTATTGAGATTGAAGGGGTAAAGGAACTAAAGGGCGTTTCGCATAGTATTATTTTTGATTATATAGAGGCCGGAACATTTATTGCTATTGGAGCCGGCGTGCCCGGCTCAATTGAAGTAAAAAATGTAAACACAGAACATTTAGATTTATTTCTGGCAAAACTCCAGGAAATAGGAGTTAATTTTGAAAAAAAAGAAAATAGTATTATAGTTTCTTATTCTCCTGATTTAAAATCAGCGAAGGTTCAGGCCTTACCGCATCCCGGATTTCCTACAGATTTACTGCCTATAATCGCCCCGCTTCTGGTAAAAGCTGAAGGAAAATCATTAATTCACGATCCTTTGTATGAAAACAGATTTAATTATGTCCAGCAGTTGAGAAAAATGGGAGCTGACATTGAAATAGTCGACCCCCACAGGGCTTTTATTTACGGGCCGAAAAACCTTTCAGGGCTTGCAATTGAATCTTGGGATATAAGAGCCGGAGCCAGCTTGATTGTAGCCGGCCTTATGGCAAAAGGAAAAACAACAATTGAAAATATTTTTCAAATTGACAGGGGATACGAAAAAATAGAGGAACGGCTTCAAAAATTGGGAGCGGACATCAAGCGAATGTCTAATTAACCTAATTGACCTAATCAAATCCCAATGCCTAAAATCTAATTTTAAAAACGTTTTAGGATTTAGGATTAGGATTTAGACATTATTTAGAATAATTAGAAATTAGAGTAATTAGAATAATTTTATTTCATGTTTAATAATAAAATAGCAATTGATTTGGGAACATGCAACTCTCTTGTATACGTGCAGGGCAAGGGAATTGTTTTATATGAGCCGTCTGTTGTAGCGATTTCTTTGTCTGATAACAGAATTTTAGCGGTGGGCGAGCATGCCAAAGAAATGATAGGCAGAACCCCGGCAGACATAAAAGTTTACAGGCCGCTAAAAGACGGCGTTATTGCTGATTACAGAGTGACGCAGGCAATGATGCGTTATTTTATCAATAAGACTGCGAGCAGGCTGAAAATTTTTAAGCCCGAATTAGTGATTTCTGTCCCGGCAGGAATTACAAGCACAGAAAGAAGGGCAGTAATTGAGGCCGCGCTTTCAGCCGGAGCAAAATCAGCGTATGTAGCCAAAGAGCCGATTTTAGCTGCCATTGGAGCCGGGATACCAATTAATTCATGCTCTGGCCATATGATTATTGATATTGGCGGAGGAACTTCAGAAGTTGCTGTTATCTCATTGGGGGGGATTGTCACGTGGCATTCCGTAAGAGTGGCCGGAGACAAAATAGATACCGCGATAGCGGAGTACATTAAGAAAAAATATAATTTAGCTGTCGGCACCCAGTCAGCTGAAGAAATAAAAATTAAAGTCGGCACAGCTTTGATGCAAAAAGAATTAAAATATCTTGAAGTTCAGGGAAGAGATTTAATTTTGGGTCTGCCAAGAAATATTAAAATATCAAACAATGAAGTATGCGAAGCTGTTTCAGATGTTTTAGCTGAAATAATACAGGCGACAAAGCACGTGCTGTCAGAAACTCCTCCAGAGCTTTCTGCTGATATAATGAATAAAGGGATTATAATGGCAGGCGGAGGGGCATTGCTTCCTAAAATTAATGAGTTGGTGGCGCAAAGCACGGGGGTGCCGTGTTTTGTGGCAGAAGAGCCGTTATTCTGCGTGATAAAAGGCACCGGAACTGTTTTAGAGCATCTTGATGAATATAAAAAAGTGGTAATGAGTAAAAAATGAAATGCGATGCCAATATGCGAATGGCATATTAATAATACAAATAAACGAGACGATAACGTATTAGTATAATTAGTATAAATTAGTATATTAGAATTGCATTTATGGAAGCCATGGCTATTAATCACGAAAAGCAGTGGAATTTTTTGAAAAGAAAGTTTGATTTAGAACAGCTTTCGCACGCATATTTATTTTCCGGGAAAAAACAGATCGGCAAGAAGGATTTCGCAAAAGAATTTATAAAATTAATAAATTGCCAAGACCAGCGAAAACCATGCCAGAAATGCGCAAATTGCCAGACGATAGAAAAAGGGTCTTTTCCGGATTTTATGCTTGTAGAGCCGGAAGACGGAAAAGAAATTTCGATTTCAAAGATAAGAGAAGTCCAGAATTTTTTAAGCTACAAGCCCTATTATAGTTCAGCTTGCAAGTCAGTTATTATAAATAATGCCGAAAAAATGAATTGGGAGGCGCAGAGCTGTTTTTTAAAAACGCTTGAAGAGCCAAAAGGAAAAACCATCCTTATTTTAATTTCTTCAAAGGCAGATATGCTTCTGCCGACAATTTTTTCAAGATGCCAGGCAATAAAATTTTTAGGCAAGCCGGTTTTAAGCCAGCTGGAAATTGATGAGGAAAAAAAACTTCTGCAGGAATTACTAAAGATTTTAGGAGGCGGATTTTCGGAAAAATTTAAATATGTAAAATCTCTTGACTTAGACCAGCAAAAATTAAGCAGCATATTAGAAGTTTTTCAGAAATATTTAAGATATTTATTATTTTTTAAAATCGGGATAAAACAGCAAGCTGAACAAAAATATTTTTCTTCTGTGCCGGCTATTTTAGAAGATTATCCTATACCAAAAATTAAAGAAATTATAAATTTGTCGGAGGATATTAACAATAAAATGATTTTTACCAATGCCAGTCCAAAATTGGCTTTGGAAATATTATTAATGGAGTTGCAACAAAACTAATTTACACAAATCACTAATTCTAGAACTACGAATTTTCACAAATCACGAATTATTTTTATTTGTGATTCGTAAAAATTCGTCTCGACTAAAAATTTGTGATTCGTGAGTATTAGTTCACAAAATGTCATACAAAGAATTTATTGATAAAGCAAAACCTGAATTTGATAAAGCTTTTAAATTTTTAGAGCAGGAAATGGCAAAAATCCGCACCTCAAGGGCTTCGCCGGTTTTGGTCGAGGATATAGAGGTTAATGCCTTCGGATCAAAATTTAACATAAAACAATTAGCTGCGATTTCAGCTCCCCAGACAAACCAGATTGTAATCCAGCCATGGGATACTTCATATATTGAACCGATAGAAAAGGCAATTTCACAGTCGGGGCTCGGGATGTCAGCTGTAGTTGATAAAAATGTTATTAGATTAAATTTGCCCACGCTTACCGAAGAATATCGCCAGCAGTTAAGCAAGACTTTAAGTGAAAAAGGAGAACAGGCGCGACAGACAATAAGACGCCAAAGAGAACATACGTGGAACGCAATTCAGGACGCTTTTAAGGAAAAGAAAATTTCAGAAGACGATAAATTCCGGGGCAAGGATGAACTGCAAAAATCCGTTGATGAATATAACGAAAAAATAAAAAATTTGATAGATAAAAAGAAAAACGAAATTATATAAAATTCAATTTTCAATTATCAATTTTCAATTATCAATGAATTTTTAATGATTAAATTTTCAATCAAGCTTATTTGAAAATTAAAACATTGCGTCATTGATTGAAAATTGAGCTTTGAAAATTGAAAATTAAGCTGATGCTTTCTTCAATTCTAACTTTAGTAGTCGCGTTTTTAAGCCTGATAGTTTTAATGGCAATCCATGAATTCGGGCATTTTATTATAGCTAAAAAATTTGGCGTGAGGGTTGATGAGTTCGGCATCGGATATCCGCCAAGATTGTTTGGAAAAAAAATAGGCGAGACAATTTATTCTGTAAACCTTTTGCCATTAGGAGCTTTTGTGCGCATTTACGGAGAGGAAGGAGGTGTTGATGATTACAGAAGTTTTATGGGCCTTAAAATCTGGAAAAGAGTTTTGATTGTTATCGGCGGAGTGGCGGCATTTTGGATAGCTGCCATAATTATTTTTTCTGTGGTTTTTGGCATAGGAGCTGATTTGCCGGTTAAAGATGAAGATGTGCAGGGTTTTACAAATGTAAGGGTGAGCGTGGTTGGAGTATCGGGTAATTCTCCTGCAGAAGAAGCGGGCTTGAAAAAAGGAGACATTATATTAAATGCTGAAAATCAGGATTCAAGCGTAAAAATTAGCAAAATTAAAGATTTTCAGGAATTTACAAAAGAAAACGCAGGCAAAGAAATTATTTTAACAATTAAAAGGCAGGAAAATATATTTGATGTTTTTCTAACGCCAAGGGTATCTCCGCCAGAAGGACAGGGCGCTGTTGGAATTGCTTTAGAAAGAATGGCAACTTTAATAGAAAAGTATCCATGGTATCAGGCGCCTTTGCAGGGCATAATTTATACATGGGAAACAACAGCTGGCGCGCTAAAGGGATTATATATAGTATTAGCGGATTTGGTTTTTTTTAAAGGAGCTCCCGAGGGAGCGCAGTTTGCAGGGCCTTTGGGCATTACAGTATTTTTGGCGAATGCGGCAACCTACGGCCCGGGATTTTTTCTGTATTTTATCGGATTGATTTCTGTTTTTATTGCCATATTCAATTTGTTTCCAATCCCGGCGTTAGACGGCGGAAAGCTGATATTTTTGATAATTGAGAAAATAAAAGGAAAGCCGGTTTCAGCAAAAATAGAGCAATCAATCACGGCGGCTTTTTTTGCGGTATTAATTCTTTTGTCACTTTTTATAACGGTTAAATTTGATATTCCGCGTTTTTCTGATTTTTGGCAAGCAAGCTTTTAATAATAAAACATGAAACATAAAACATGAAACATTGCGCCACGGGCGTCAAAAATGTTTCAGGTTCCAAGTTTCAGGTTTCATAAAATTATGCTACAATCACATTTGTTTTATAAAACATCAAAAGTGAAGTCCGCTAACACAGAATCTGTCTCCCATGATTTGTTAGTCAGAGCCGGATTTGCAGACCAGTTAATGGCAGGAGTTTATACTTTTTTACCGCTGGGAATTAAGGTTTTAAAAAATATTGAAAACATTATAAGGCAGAATATGGAAAAAAGTCCGGCAAACGGACAGGAGGTTTTAATGCCCGTTTTACAGCCGAAAGAAAATTGGCAAAAAACAGGAAGATGGCAAAGCCTTGACATTCTTTTTAAGGTAAAAGGCTCGGGAGACAAAGAATATGCTTTAGGCCCCACGCACGAGGAAGTTGTTTCTCCTTTAGCTAAAAAAATTATTTTTTCTTATAGGGATCTGCCTTTGTCTGTTTTTCAAATACAGACAAAATTCAGGGATGAGCTGAGGGCGAAATCAGGAATTTTGAGGACAAGAGAATTTTTGATGAAAGATTTATATTCTTTCCACGCAACGCAAGAGGATTTAGACGAGTATTATGATAAATTAATAAAAGTTTATTCAAATATTTTTGAGAAATGCGGGATTGGAAAAAATACTTATCAAACTTTAGCTTCCGGCGGAAGTTTTTCAAAATATTCAGATGAATTTCAGACAATAACCGATGCCGGGGAGGATATAATTTATATTTGTAAAAAGTGCAAACTGGCGATTAACAAAGAAATAAAATCAGAAAATTCTGTTTGCCCGAAATGCAACGGCAAAGAATTTGATGAAAAAAAGGCAGTTGAAGTTGGAAACATTTTTAAATTAGGAAATAAGTATTCTTTGCCTTTTGATTTAAAGTTCAGAGACAAAGACGGCTCAGAAAAATCTGTTATTATGGGATGCTATGGCATTGGATTGGGCAGGTTGATGGGAGCTATAGTCGAAGTAAACCATGACGAAAAAGGAATTATTTGGCCAAAATCAGTCAGCCCATTTTTAGCGCATTTAATAACTATTGAAAATAGTAAAAAAGTAAATTCAGCCGCAGACAAAATTTATGATAATTTGCAGAAAAATAAAATTGATGTATTATATGATGATAGGCAAGACAAGTCAGCAGGAGAAAAATTTGCAGAAGCTGATTTAATCGGCATTCCTTACAGGATTGTGATATCAGAAAAAACAGTAAAATCAGGTTCTGTAGAAGTTAAAGAGAGGGGCAAAAATCAAGCCAAGCTGGTCAAAATTAATAAAGCGGCGAAAATTATAATTTAAAATGTTTAAAATGAGATTAAGAAATCCTTTTTCTTTTTTATCAGTGGATATGGCAATTGATTTGGGCACTGCCAATTCTTTAGTTTACGTAAAAGACAGGGGAATAATTATAAACGAACCTTCCGTTGTGGCCATAAACAATAAAACGGGCCAGATTTTAGCTATTGGCGAGGAAGCAAAAAAAATGGTAGGGCGCACGCCAGCTTACATATCAGCTACAAGGCCTTTAGTCAACGGAGTTATTTCAGATTTTGAAGTCACAGAACAGATGCTTAAATATTTTATTGAAAAAGCTGCAACCTCTTCAAAAAAAATGTTTGGATTAGGATATCTGCCGCGCATAATCATCGGCATTCCGTGCGGAGTTACAGAAGTGGAAAGAAAAGCTGTAAGGGACGCGGCAAAAAATGCGGGAGCAAGGACAGTTTTTTTGATTGAAGAGCCATTAGCATCTGCTATCGGAGCCAAGCTGCCGATTCAGGAGCCGGGAGGAAATTTTATAGTAGATATAGGCGGAGGGACAACAGAGGTGGCTGTAATCTCTTTGGGAGGAATAGTTGCCTCCAGGAGCTTAAGGATTGCCGGCGATAAATTAAACGATGATATTGTGCAATTTGCCCAAAAAGAATATAAACTTTTGATAGGAGAAAGAACAGCTGAAGAAATAAAAATAAATATCGGCTCGGCGCTTCCCTTAAAAGAGAAAAGAGAAATGGCAATGCGCGGAAGAAATTTGGTGACAGGCCTTCCGGAAGAAGTGGTGGTTTTCAACGACGATATTCAGAGGGCATTAGATAGGTCTGTAAAACAGATTTTATCTGCGATAAAAACAACTATTGAAGAAACGCCTCCTGAATTATTAGCTGACGTAATGTCAAACGGAATTTATTTATCAGGCGGGGGGTCTTTGTTGAGAGGTCTTGATATTATAATTGCAAAAGAAATAAAAGTGCCGTGCAAAATAATTGACGACCCGTTAACATCAGTGGTGCGGGGAGCAGGGCTGGCTTTAGAAAACATTCAAAGCCTTTCAGAAGTAATGTCAAAAGACGAAGGGGGAATGGTGCCGGTGTAGTAAAATCCTAAATCCCAAAATCCAAATTTCAAATAAATTAAAATTATGAATAAAAATAGCCCTTTTGCGGGGCTATTTTTATCTACATAAATAAGAATAACAACTCATGTCAGAAATTACGCCATGGCGTAATTTCTGACATGAGCGCTAAAATTTAAAATTTAAACAAAAAGCCTTAATAGTGATTATTAAGGCATATGTAAAAAATAAATAATTAGGCGCTATCTTGCTTGCTGTTTTCCGGCGGCCGCCAATCGAATACTACATTTATAACAATAATCGGAAAAATAATCAGGACGATGATAAAAAGAATCATAAGGATTTTCAGGAACATTTTTGTATCCCCAGTTTTTTGGTACCTGCTAAAATTGTAAAAGAAACAATTGCATAATATTCTTTTTAAAATCATAAGTCAACTATGGGTAAAGAGTAATAAATAATTTGAAATTTGAAAAAGATTAAAAACTCCTACTTACACGCGTGAGCAGGAAAGTGAGTAGGAAATAAAAAGGCCTGTTTGACATAAGTCTACTAATGCCATTGACTCGACGGGAACACTTCCCGTCGGTTGCTATTTCAACTGGCGGATATATTTGCTAAAATAATTTAATTAGTATATTAGTAAAAGATTAGTAAATTAATAGCCCGTTAAAAATGATAAGCAAAGAACAAGTTGAACACATAGCAAAATTAGCGCGCTTGCAACTAACTGAAAATGAGATAGAAAAAATGCAGAAAGATATGTCTGCTATTTTGGATTATTTTGATTTGTTGAAGAAAGCCCCAAAGCCCGAGGTAAAACAGAAGGTTTTTTTCAGCAACGGGCATTTGCGCAAAGATGAGGTAATTTCCAGCCATGATATAACAGATGAGCTGATTGCGGCAGCGCCGGATAAAAAAGATGACTATATCAAGGTTAAAGCAATATTTTAAAAAATCTTATTTCCGCCTTAAATTAGTTAATGGATTTATTAAATCTCACAATTGCGCAGGCTCACGACGGTCTTAAAAAAAGGACTTTTTCTTCCGTTGAATTAACAAGGGCTTATTTGGAGCAAATTAAAAAAACAGATAAAGATATAAACGCTTTTTTATCTGTGGCGGAGGACTCGGCTGTGGCAGGGGCAGAATTTGCCGATGAAAAAATCGCTTCGGGAAATTTTTCGGAATTAACGGGAATTCCCTGCGCCATAAAAGACGCAATTTTAGTTGAAGGCCAGAAATGCACGGCTGCTTCAAAAATTTTAGAAAATTATACAGCCCCGTATGACGCGACTGTAATAAAAAAACTTAAAGAGCGGGGGAGCGTTATTTTAGGAAAAACAAATACAGACGAATTTACAATGGGCGCTTCCACTGAAAATTCAGCTTTTGACGTTGTTAAAAATCCGCATGACAAAACTCGCGTTGCCGGAGGAAGTTCCGGAGGGTCAGCAGCGGCTGTGGTTGCCCTTGAGGCCTGCTTTGCTTTGGGTTCTGACACTGGAGGGTCAATCCGTTTGCCTGCTTCTTTCTGCGGAGTAGCGGGGTTAAATCCAACATATGGCTCGGTTTCCCGTTATGGCTTGATTGCCCATGCTTCGTCATTGGACCAGATTGGCCCTATGGCAAAAAATGTTGAAGATATCAAAATTGTTTTTAAGACAATTTCCGGAAAAGACCAAAAGGATGCCACATCATCAGGTTATAATTTTGAAGATTCAGAAGCCGGTTTGAAAGGTTTAAAAATTGGAATGCCGGAAGAATATTTTACAGAAGGTTTAGACAAAGAAGTTGAAAAAATAATAAAAAATGCAATTAAAAAAGCAGAGCAGTCCGGAGCTGAAATTAAAGAAATTTCTCTACCCAATACAAAATATTCAATTGCCTGCTATTATATTATTGTTCCGTCTGAAGCGTCTTCAAATTTAGCCAGATTTGACGGAATAAAATACGGGCTTTCAGACCAGTCGCCGAAGAATTTATTGGACGTTTATTTAAGAAGCAGGGGGCAGGGATTTGGGCAGGAGCCAAAAAGAAGAATTATGGTGGGGACGCATAGTTTGTCGTCAGGATATTATGATGCTTATTATAAAAAAGCGCAGGAAGTCCGCCAGCTGATAAGGCAAGATTTCATAAAAGCTTTTGAAAAAGTTGATTTGATATTCTGCCCGGTTGCTCCTTTCCCGGCATTTAAGATCGGAGAAAAAGTTGAAGATCCGCTTTCTATGTATTTAGTTGATGTCTATACAGCCGGCGTGAAACTGGCCGGGCTTCCGGCGCTGTCTCTGCCCGCTGGAAAAACAAACGGTTTGCCAGTGGGTCTGCAAATTATCGGAAACCATTTTGAGGAAAACAAAATTTTGGCGGTGGCAGAAGAGATGGAAAATGTGTTATAATTAATGCGATGCCAATATGCGAATGCATACTAATGATGCAAATTCGTATAATTAGTATGAATTAGTATATTAAAATCGCACTATGAGCTGGGAACAATTATACAATCTGCTCGGAATTAGAGATTTTATTTATTTTATATCCTCTTCCCAGATACAGGATATGCTTTTTCCGGTAAAGCTGGTTTTTGTTACCTTTGCGATGTTTTTTTTGGCAGGCGTTGTTTATTTTATGGTAAACAGCAGCTGGCTACAGTATAAATTTTTAGAGGACGTAACAGAGTTTTTTTCATGGCAGTCTTACGGGCTAAGGCAGATTTCAAAGCGCTGGAGCGGAATTAAAAAAAGAATTGATTTGGGCTCTGAAACAGAATTAAAGTTAGCTTTGATAGAAGCAGAAGATTTTTTGAAAGAAGTATTAGAAGACGTCGGGTTTGAAGAAAAAGATTTTGAAGAATCTGTCAGAAAAGCAGGCAGGCTTATTTCTCCGATTTTAGATGATATAATGAAAGCCCACGAATTAAGAAATTTTATAGTTTACGATCCGGATTATAAGCTGAATTTAGAGCAGGCAAAGAAAATGCTTGGAGTTTATGAATCTGCAATTAACACAATAGGCATATCGTAGCTTTTTTTACGTGGTAATATTTATTTATAGCGTCCTATAATATAGGGGCTATCATAAACAAGATAGTGCTTATTGCAACCATGCTTATCAATATAATCCAGGTAATTTTTAAAATTTTTTTTCTTTTCATAGCTTTTAAAACCTGAAACATAAAACCTGAAATTATGTTTCATGTTTTATGTTTCATGTTTCACGCTTTTAATGGTAGCAAATTTTAATAAAAAACAAAAGAGTGAATTTTCACCAGGCAGATTTTTTTTGATGTTGGGCGGTATTTTATTTTTAATTATTGCTGTTCTTTTAATTTTCGCAAATTTTCAAATGTATAAAAAAAAACAGCAATTAACTTTGCAAATTAACGAATATGAAAAAGAGATAGAAGAGCTTGAAAATAGAAGTGAAACGCTGAAAGAAGAAATAGCAAATTCCGATAATCCAGATTACATAGAAAAAATTGCCAGAGAAGAGTCAGACATGCAAAAACCCGGAGAAAAAGTTGTATCTTTTATAGAACAAAATCCCCATCCGAAAGAATCAGAAAGTCCAGAAAATTTATGGAATTCAAATTTTTGGTTCGGGTGGATAGGCCAGTCCTGGAACTGGATAAAAAGTAAATTTTGAGCTATAATGCTGTTCAATGCGGGATTAGTATAGTGGCAGTACATAACCTTCCCAAGGTTAGGGTGCCGGTTCGATTCCGGTATCCCGCTCCGAAATACGCCGCTTTAGCTTAGCTTGCCCCGTTAGAGCCGACATAGCTCAGTGGCAGAGCAACGCTTTCGTAAAGCGTGGGTCGCAGGTTCAAATCCTGCTGTCGGCTCTAACGGGGTGAAGTAAAGCAACGGTTTCGTAAACCGCAGACGCAAGTCCGATTCTTGCAAGCGGCTCAAAAGTTTTTTGTTCATTTACAAAGGTTCATTTACGAAGGAGGCGTTTATGAAGTTTTCAGAACTTCCGAAAAGCGCTTATTTTGCGGTTATAAAACCGGATGAAGAAATGCTGCTTTTAGCTAAAGATGTTAATGGCGGAGTCAAAAGAGCTATTAATTGGGAGCCATATAACGAAACAACAATAACGTCGGATACTGAAGTCCAGCCAATATTTTTAAAAAAACGCGATATTTGAGAGACGGGATTTATCCCGAGCTCTTTTTTATTTTATAAAAATATGATAAATTAAAGTTAAACTGATATATATTTATGCCAAGTGATATTATCAAAATTGAAGAATTAAAAAATAAGCTCCATCTTTTGGTGGAGCGGCTTTGACATTGAAAATAAACAAAAAGAGTTAAAAAAGCTTGAAGCAGAATCATTAAAACCAAATTTTTGGCAAGATGCAGAAAATGCGGCTAAAGTCCAGCAGGAGATTTCAGAATTGAAACAAGAAACAGAAACAGCTGAAAAACTTGAAAAAGAATTAAACGAATTGTCAGGCCTCGCAAAATTAATGAAAGAAGATGAAAATTTAGAAAAGGAGCTGGACAAAAAGTTTTTAGAGTTCGAAAAAGAAATAGAAAAGCAGGAATTTAAAATTTTTCTTTCAGGAAAATACGATAAAAATAACGCCATTCTGGAAATTTTTTCTGGGGCAGGCGGGCAGGATGCGCAGGATTGGGTCACAATGCTTTTAAGAATGTATGAAAGATACTGCCAGAAAAAAGGATTTAAAACAGAAATTCTGCACCAGTCATTTGGAGACGCAGGCGGGCCAGATGGAAGAATTGGAACCAAGTCTTTAACATTGGAAATAAAAGGAAAATTTGCCTACGGATTTTTAAAAAAGGAAACAGGGGTGCACAGACTTGTGAGAATTTCTCCTTTTTCAGCCCAGAAGTTGCGCCACACTTCGTTTGCGCTTGTAGATGTTTTGCCAGAGATTGAAGATAAAAACGAAGAAATAAAAATAAAGCCAGAAGACTTAAAAATTGATACATTTAGAGCTTCTGGCCCCGGAGGCCAGTATGTAAATAAGACAGAATCTGCCATAAGGATAACCCACATACCAACAGGCATTGTTGTGTCTTCGCAGGCAGAAAGACTGCAAGGCAAAAACAAAGGAAAGGCAATGAAAATACTTCAAGCAAAGCTGTATCAATTAGAAGAAGAAAAGAAAGAAAAAGAATTAAAAGAAATCAAAGGCGAGGCGATTTCAGCAAGCTGGGGCAACCAAATAAGGTCTTATGTTTTGCACCCGTATAAAATGGTAAAAGACTTGCGTACGCAGTATGAAACCTCTGATGCAGAAAGCATATTAGACGGCGACTTGGAAGAATTTGTGCAAGCAGAACTAAAGTTAGCTTATTAGCTTTTAGCTTATTAGCTTTTTTTATGATATATTCTTATAAGGAACTTATAGTTTGGCAGAAAGCAATGGAATTAGTAATCGCCGTTTATGAATTAACTGAACTATTTCCAATAGAAGAAATTTATGGATTGACTTCTCAGATGAGAAGGGCTGCTGTGTCTATACCTTCGAATATAGCAGAAGGAAAATTTAGAAACACGCGGAAAGATTTTGCACAGTTTTGAGAATAGCCCTTGGTTCTGAAGCCGAGCTGGAGACACAAATTGAGAATGCTAAAAGGCTCGTAAAAACTAATTACCTTGAATTACAAAAAAGTTGACGGGATTTTAGAGGAAGTTATGAAAATGCTAAATATTATTATTCGTAAGCTAATAAGCTAATTATCTAAGAAGCTAAGAAGCTAACAATGATAAAATTTGAAAAAGTAACAAAAATATATCCTCCTAATACGGCTGTGTTAAAAGATATAACCCTTGAAATAAACGAGGGGGAGTTTGTTTCTATTATCGGAAAGTCGGGAGCCGGCAAAACAACTTTAACCCGCCTTATTTTAGGATTAGAAGAGCCGACTTACGGAGAAGTTTATTTTAGAAATAAAAATATGCGCATTACAGACGCATCTGAAATACAAAAAATAAGAAGAAGCATTGGAGGAATTTATCAGGATTATAAATTACTGCCCGCAAAAACAGTTTATGAAAACGTAGCTTATGTTTTGGAAGTAAAGGGCGTAAGCCAAAGCGAAATAAAAAAAGAAACAGATAAAGTTTTAGAGCTTATAGGCCTGAAAGATAAAATTGATAATTTTCCAAAAGAGCTGTCAGGCGGAGAACAGCAGAGGCTGGTTGTAGCCCGTGCCCTGGTTATACGCCCCAAAATAATAATAGCTGACGAGCCTACCGGAAATCTTGACCCGTACAATACATATGAAGTAATTTATCTTTTAGAAAAAATAAACAAAGCGGGAACCACGGTAATTTTATTGACCCACAACAGGGAAATAATTAATAAATTAGGCAAAAGAGTGGTCACGTTAGTAGGCGGAAGAATTATAAGAGACGAAGCAGAAGGAAGATTTATTATCTAATTTTCAATTTTCAAAGCTCAATTTTCAACCAATACTCAATTTTTAAATTTTCAATTGCGAAATCCGTTGTTTGAAAATTAATTGATTTCCGTTTTGATTGAAAATTGATAATTGATAATTGATAATTTAAAAAAGTGTTTACAAACATATCAAGAGTAATAAAATTTGCTTTTCAGGATTTTTTAAGAAATAAAGGGGTATCTGTCGCAGCTATTTTTGTTTTGATAGTTACCATATTACTGGTGACAGGGCTTTTCTTTTTCCAGGGGATAACCTCATATTTAACTTTGCAGATTCAAAATAAAATTGATATTACGGCATATTTTAAAGAAGGAACTTTAGAGCAGGATATTTTGGAAGTAAAAGATGAAATTTTAAAAATATCTCCGGATATAAAAAACATTGAATATATTTCTCAGAACCAGGCGTTTCAGCTGTTTAGCGAGAAACATAAAGGAGACGAAGTTTTAGCAAGGGCGCTTCAGCAGGTTGGAAGCAACCCCTTTTTACCCTCCTTAAATGTTACAACAACCGGCGACCCTTTGCAGTATGAGCAGGTTGCAAACACTTTGCAGACTTCAAATTTCGCAGAACTAATTGATAAAGTTGATTTTTCAGAAAAGAAAGATACAATTGAAAAAGTTTATTCTATAACCACAAATATAAACAGGTTCGGGATAATCGCCGGAATACTTTTGATTTTTGTTGCTATGCTGGTTGTTTTTAATACTATAAAGCTGGCAGTTGATAATTCAAAAGAGGAAATTACCACAATGCGCATTGTAGGAGCTTCTGACTGGTTTATCAGAGGACCTTTTATAATTCAGGGAATAATTTACGGATTTATAGCATTTATTTTCTGTATTTTAATTTCCGGATTTTTTGCATATTTATTGTCGCCCAAATTGGGAGTTATTTTGCCGGGTTTCAGCATTTTTGATTATTTCTTGACAAATTTCTGGATTCTTGTATTAATACAATTAGGATTTGGAACAGCAGTAGGCATAATTTCAAGCTTAATCGTAGTAAGGAGGCACTTGGAAGTATAGCCGAAATTTTAAAAAATATTGCCAGGTCGTCTAACGGTAGGACTTCGCCCTCTGGAGGCGAGTATCTTGGTTCGAATCCAAGCCTGGCAGCAGCAGTGTGTCAGAAGGTTCGCCCCGTCATCCGACGGGGCGCCATGTGTTCATCACCTGGCGAGTCCTATCCCGACAGCTTTGTGTAAGAAAATTATCTGTGTTGCCCTGCGGGGCGTTTTTTGTTATAGTGAAATAAAAGATAATAGAATTAAAATTTCAAAAATATGGTAGCCTCAACATATATAATTTCAACAATAGTAATTTTAATTATTTTAGCTTCCATAAAGCAGATAAACCAGTATGAAAAGGGGATTAGGTTCACTTTAGGAAAGTATACCGGACTGATGAATCCGGGATGGAGGCTGGTTTTTCCGATTGTGCAGTCTTACCAGAAAGTGGATTTAAGGGTTAAAGCAGTTGACGTTCCCAATCAGGAGGCAATTACAAAAGACAATATTTCTGTTGGCGTGAACGCTGTAATCTATTATAAAGTTGCAAATGCAGACAAGGCGATTTTGGAAGTTGAAAATTATTTTTATGCAATTTCACAATTAGCGCAGACAACAATGCGAAATGTTGTTGGCCAGGTTGATTTGGATGAATTGCTCTCTGCAAGAGACAGGGTTTCAGAAAATATAAGAAACATAATAGACATTGCCACAGACCCGTGGGGAATTAAAGTAAGCAATGTTGAATTGAAAGATATTGCTTTGCCAGAAGAGATGAAAAGGGTAATTGGAAAGCAGGCAGAAGCCGAAAGAGAAAAACGGGCTATTATTATTAAAGCCGAAGGAGAAGTAATGGCAGCTAATAACATGGCAAAAGCCGCAGAAACTTTAGCTAGTGCTAAAGGAGCTTTGCATTTAAGGACATTGCAGTCAATAAACGACATAAGTTCTGACCAGTCAAATACAATTGTTTTTGCCGTGCCATTGGAAGTTTTAAGGGCATTTGAGGGTTTTGATAAAAAAGAGCCGGCAGATAAATAAAATGAAAACTATAATTTGGGCTGTAATATTATTTATTTTAGTAGTGTCGTTTTTGTATGTTTTTAAATATTTCGAAGACAGCCAAAAAGTTATGACTGAAAATAAAATTGTAAATCCGCTTAACGCTCAAAAAGCAAATGACGAAATTTATATTCATAAAATCGCCGGATTAGGAGACGAGTTTCCTGATAAAAGAACATATGACGAAGCCTGCCAGACTCCTAAAATTTATTTAGACAAAAGGTATTCCGGGATTTTAGAGTTTGAGCTTTTAGAAAGCGATTACAAAGAGGAAAATGCCGGAATTGATAATTCGATATACAGATACCAAAGATATACGGGCGGACAGTATTCGTGCTTTTTTAAGGGCACTTATATAAAAAAGCTTCCGGATTTTAAAAGCGCGGGAACCAAAAACTTTGTTATGGAAGAGTTTGGCAATATCACATTTGAATATCCGGATATTGAAGGATTTGAATTAAAGCAGAATTATAATGCTGAAAAAAAAGCGGGAGAAATCATATATTATTCAACAGGCAACCTCATTCCTACGGGGCCGCCCTCTAATCCGCCGGCACACCGCCATCCAATATTGATTATACAAAAAGTTGAAAGTAAAACTAAAGATTACAGCATTGATAAAATAAACACAAATCCTAATGGCATAAAATACAAAATTTGGGACGAACACGACGCAAATAATATAGAATTTTATTTTAACGATCCGTATGATAATTTAGACACAACAATAGAATTTGATGTTTCAGACAAAGAAGTTTATCTCATAACAACTGTTAATTTTATTTATAACGGCATTTCTGAACAGCCGTTGTTTGATATTATTTCAAATAGTTTTAAACAAAATAATATGGCAGATATATCATCAGAAGAAGCTCTAAAAATTGCAGAACAGGAATGCAAAAAAGAAAATTGGGAATTTAAAGATATTTCTATAAGCGATGAAAAAGACAGATGGTTTGTTTTGACAAACAAATCTTTTAGGGGAGGCAATGCTTTTATATATATTGATAAAAAAACAGGGGAAGTGATTAACAAAACGTATAATTTAAGATAAAGAATATGACAAAAGAAGAAGTAGATGAAATAATGAAAATTCCGGGCAATGTCAGGGGAGAAGCGATTCTTACTGACTTTAAGTATGTCCGCTACAGAAAAGGAGGGCAAGGATTAAAGATGTTGGAGGAAAAATTAAAAGAGTTAGGTTGGCCGATAAAGCTTGAGGACATTCGGTCTATGGAATGGTATCCCATAAGAATGGATATCCTAAAAATCCTTATTATCAAAGAAATTTTTAATTGGACAGATAAAGATATTTTTGAAATGGGAAGTTTTTCTGCTAAAGGCTCTTTTTTGATGGAAATGTTGATGAAATATTTTATTTCCCCTCAGAAATCTTTTGGAGAAAGCCCTAAATATTGGAAGAAAAATTTTGACTTTGGAGAGCTTGAAGCGCATGAATTTAATAAAAAGAAAAAATATATAGTTTTTCGGTTGAGGAATTTTAAAACCCACCCTGTGATCTGCGCTAACCACGCCGGCTATTTTCTTCAGATGGCTAAATATGTGTTAAAGAGCAAAAACATTACTGTTGAAGAAACCAAATGTATGTTTAAAGGAGACCCCTATCATGAATACATAATAAGGTGGGAATAATTTTAAAATTGAATAAAATAAATAATAAATAATTAAAAATATGACAAAAGAAGAAGCCGATGAATTATTAAAAATTCCGGGCAATGTTAAGGGGGAAGGATTTCTTACCAGTTTTGAGTATGTTCGCTATAAAAAAGGAGAGGAAGGCGTAAAGATGTTGGAAAAAAAATTAAAAGAGTTAGGCTGGCCGGTAAAATTTAAGGACATTCGGTCTATGGAATGGTATCCCGAGAGTTTGGGGATTTTAATAATTCTTACCAGCAAGGATCTTTTTAATTGGACAGATAAAGATATTCTTGAAATAGGGCATTTTGCCGCTAAAACCTCTTTTTTTCTAAGGATAATGATGAGGTATTTTTTGTCAGTTAGCATGACCTTTCGGGAAAGTCCCAGATATTGGAAAAAAAATTATGATTTTGGAGAATTGGAAGCGAGCGAGTTTAATGAAAAGGAAAAATATGTAGTTCTTCAAGTTAAAAATTTTAAATTTCATCCTGTAATGTGCATTTTTTTCGCTGGTTATTTTCTTCAAACAGCTAAATTTGTGATAAAAAGCGAAAAAATCACCATTGAAGAAACCAAATGTATGTTTAAGGGAGACCCCTATCATGAATACATAATAAGGTGGAAATAATTTAAATAATATGACAAAAGAAGAATTAGATAAAATAATGCAAATTAAGGGCAATGTCAGGGGAGCGATTTTTCAAACCCATGCTGTTTATATACGTCTCAAAAAAGGAGATGAGGGCGTAAAAATGGTGGAAGAAAAGCTAAAAGAATTAGGCCATCCTTTGAAATTTGAAGAAGTTAAACCCCTTGACTGGTATCCTGAAGCCATAAGTATTTTAATTATGGTTGTCATTAAAGAAATTTTTAATTGGACAGACAAAGATATTTTTGAAATGGGCAATATGGCCCCAAAGAGTTCTTTTATCGTGAGATTAGTCATAAAGCATTTTCTTACGCCTCAAAAATGTTTTGAACGAGGCAACGACCATTGGAAGAAAAATACTGACTGGGGAGAAATGGAAGCGTATGAATTTAACGAGAAAGAAAAATATGCGATATTGCGGATGCACGGCTGCAAATCTCATCCGGTTGTATGTTTCTATCACGGCGGTTATTTCCTTCGAATCGCCCAGTTCGTGCTAAGAAGTGAAAAAGTAACCGTTGAAGAAACTAAATGCACCCATAGAGGAGACCCTTATGATGAATACATAATAAGGTGGGAATAATTATGGAGGATGATAAATTTAAAATAGCAAAAGAAGATTTAGAAGATTTAGAAATATATATAAAGGAATTTTCTGATTTCCTTCCCTTGGCTGTTTGTTCGGTTAATCCCGTAGGAGTGATTATTAATGTAAATAAAGCGGCAGAAGACTTAACTAAATATGCTTCTCTTGAATTGGTCGGAGAGCCTATGTCGGCTCTTTTTTCAGATAAAAATAAAGTAGAAGAAATAGAGAAGGAGATTGCGAATAAGGGCTCAGTCCATGGAAGAGAACTAATTCTTGTTGCTAAAGATAAAAAAGAAATTCCCATGAGCGTGTCAGCTTCCATGAGAAAAGACACGGAAGGAAACTATATAGGATATTTTATCGGGCTCACAAATATTACCGAACTTAAAAAGTTTCAAGAAGGCCTGGAGGTGAAAGTTAAAGAAAGAACTAAAGAATTAGAAGATTCAAAAAAGTCTTTGATAAAGACGTTAGATGACGTTAAAGAAGCCAGAGAAAATGCAGAGGAAGAAAAAAATAAAACCCTGTCAATAATTACTAATTTTACTGACGGGCTTTTGGTTTTTGACAAAGGGGGTAAGCTCTCCTTAATCAATCCTCAGGCAGAAACTTTTTTGCAAGTTAAAAGCAAAGATGTTATAGAAAAATCAATTTTAGATTTAAAAACTATTCCGGTTTTTGGATCAATAGTAAAGATTTTTAATGAAAAAGCAAAAAGGGCGGCTAAACAAGAATTATCTTTTGGGACAAGTTTAATTTTAGAGGGTTCGGCTGTTCCCATAGTAAGAAGAGAAAAAAAGATTGGAACTTTGATTATTTTACATAATATCACAAGAGAAAAATCCATCGAGAGAATGAAAAGCGATTTTGTTTCTTTAACCGCGCATCAATTAAGAACTCCGCTTTCGGGAATAAAATGGGCGCTCAAACTTTTGTTAAAAGGAGATTTTGGAGAAACAACTAAAGAGCAAAAAAAGTTTGCTGAAGAAATGTCTCGATCTACTGAAAAAATGATTTCTTTAATTGGAAATCTCTTGGATATTACAAAAATTGAAGAAGGAAGATATATTTTTGAGAAAGTTTCCAGCGATATGGAAAAGGTTATTTTGTCGGCCGTATCTTTATATAAAAAAGAAATTGAAAATAAAAAATTTAAATTTAAATTTAAGAAACCAAAAAACGGGGCAAGGGTTAAAATGGATGCAGAAAAAATAAAATTAGCGGTAGACAACCTTTTAGATAATGCGATAAAATACACAAAGCCTGGAGGAAGGTTGGAATTAGAGTTAAGTTGTGGTATAAAAGAAGTAGAGTTTAAAATTAAAGACAGCGGGATGGGCATTCCCAAAAACCAACAAGAAAGGGTATTTAACAAATTCTTTCGCGGGGACAATATAATGAAAATACAAACAGAGGGAACTGGTTTGGGCCTATTTATCACAAAAAACATCATTGAAGCCCATGGAGGAAAAATTTGGTTTAAATCCGAAGAGGGTAGGGGAACAACCTTTTATTTTACCTTGCCAATTTAAAAAAGTTTTCAGCGCTAAAAATTATAATTCCTACGAAATACGAATCAGTACGAATATACGAATAAGATTATTTTTAAAAAATTCGTATATTCGTAAAAAATTCGTAATTCGTAGACCTATTTATGGCTAAAAAAATTTTAATAATCGAAGATGATGAATTTTTAAGAAATTTAATGGTCCGCAGACTGGAGAAAGAAGGATTCGAAACCGCAGAAGCAAGCAATGGAAAAACAGGATTGGAAAAGTCAAAAACCGAAAAGCCCGATTTAATATTGCTTGACCTGATTCTGCCGGGGATTGATGGGTCTGAAGTTCTTGTTGAAATTAAAAAAAATCCGGCAACTGCTTCAATTCCTGTGATTATTATTACAAATCTTGACCAAAAAGAGAATAACAAAGAAACCAGAGATTTGGCAGTTGATTATTTGATTAAAGCCCAGCTTGATCCTATTGAAATAACCGAAAGAATAAAAAAAGTCCTTAATCCTTAATTAGAGCCGAACTCTAAAGGTGAAATGAATGATTGACAGCATTTTTTGGCTTTGGTACAATTAAGGTGAAGCAAAAAACCCGCACTTTTAATTTAGTAACTGTCCACAAAATTATCCTTTACTTTTGTGGAGGCTAATTTCGTGGACAGTTGGCAGAGCACTGCGATATTTTTTTCGGGTTCAAATCCGAGATGCGCGCGGACTGCAAATCCGCAGCAATCAAGGTCGTAGTGTCTCGCAGTGCAAAACATTTTCCTTAAGGGAACCGGAGATGTTTTGTGAGAAAATTCGGCAATAATGCGCCTGGAGCATCTGCAGCAGCGAGCAGACGCAAAGCTCGCAGATATTGCGCTTGCAATTATGCTCTTTGGCGCTGCCACAGCGTCGGGCTGTCTCACTCTTTTCAATGCGAACAGCCACGCTAATGCCGCTAACTCTCCTCTGCCAACTGTCCCTCCTGTTCTTTCACAACTTTCTCGCCTGCACATGCGCAGGCACAACAATACAACTTCAGCTGAACGATAAATTGCAAAACCACTTCTTCTAAAGCTTGCGATTTTCGCTCCCTCGTCGTTTGTCGTGTGGGTCACCACCTCTTTGGTGACCCTCTTTTTTTTATTTTTCTTTCAATTTTAAAATATACAAAAAGAAAAATAACCCCTCACTAATTTGACTGCCGAGATTGTTTTATTGCAGAGACAGCCGAAGGCGCTTCGCCTTTTAATAAATTTATTAGTACAAAATTAAGCTGAAATTAGTGATGGGGTTTATAAACACTCCCATTGCAATAAACAAAATTTTTTGCTAAAATCCTAAATAATAGGGCGCGTAGTTAAGTGGTATAACATCTCTCTGATAAAGAGAAGGCCGAAGGTTCGATTCCTTCCGCGCCCACTTATACACTTGGATAATATTTTTTAAAAAGGTATAAAGAATAAAACTTAATATTTTATCAAGAGAACAGGGATTCTCCTTTATCAAAACTAAGTGAGGAGAGCGGGAACTGGCCCGTTATAACCTGTCAACAACCTATTCCGCTAAGCGGGACAAGGTGCTAATTCCAGCCCCGCCCTGCAGTAGCTTTATGCGAAAGAGGGCCCCGAAAGGGAAAGATAAAGGTCAGCCTTTGTAATTCTTTCCCCAAAAGGGAATTTTTATTTATAATTTGCAGTTGATTCAGAATTTCCGCTCAAGTCAGCGTAAGTTCTGCATTTTTCAGCGATTTTACGAAGTAAAATGATTCCAAAAACATATACAGTAGAAAGCGTAACTTCCGGGCATCCAGATAAAGTATGCGACCAGATTTCTGACGCCATTTTAGACGAGTGCTTAAAACAGGACCCGAATACCCGCGCTGGAATTGAAACATTTGGAAATCACGGGCTTTTGGTTATCGGGGGCGAAGTAACCACAACAGCAAATTTTGACGCAGAAAAAATTGCAAAGGAAGTTTACAAAAAAATAGGATATGAAAAAGATTTGAACGTGATAACAGGAATTGTAAAACAATCGCCGGATATAGCGCAGGGAGTTGATACGGGAGGAGCAGGAGACCAGGGAATTATGTACGGATTTGCAACAAATGAAACTGAAAAATTTTTGCCAGAGGCTGTTGTAAAAGCGCACGAACTTGCGAAGGGGTTGGAAGATTTAAGAAAAAATGGAATTATTGGATGGTTAAAGCCAGACGGAAAAACCCAGATTACAATAGAGAGCGGAAAAATAAAAACTATTTTAGTAAGCTGCCAGCATGATGAAAATGTAAGCCAGCAGGAAATAAAAAAGGAGCTTATAGAAAAACTGATAAAACCGGTTATAGGAGATATCTCTGGGATTGAAATTTTAGTAAATCCTACGGGCAGGTTTGTGCAGGGAGGATTTGAGGCAGATGCCGGGCTTACGGGCAGGAAAATTATGGTTGACACTTACGGCGGGCTTATCACTCATGGGGGAGGATGTTTTTCTGGCAAAGACCCGAGCAAGGTAGACAGGTCAGCTGCTTATATGTGCAGGTTTGCGGCTAAAAATTTAGTTGCCGCAGGTTTTGCAAAGCAATGCTTGGTTTCTGTAGCTTATGCTATAGGCAAGGCAGAGCCATTAATGGTGGAGGCGATTAATGAAAAAGGAGAAAGTTTGGCTGATGTTGTAAAAAAGAATTTTGATTTCAGGCCCAAAGCAATAATAGAAAGATTAAATTTGCGCCAGCCGATTTACAGCCAGACGTCAGTTTATGGCCATTTTGGCAAAGACAATATGCCATGGGAAAAAATAATACAAATAGTTGATTAAAATTTTAGAAGGGGTAAAATTGAATAATAGACCTGTTGCGAAATAAGAATTCGCAAAAGGTCTAATAAAAATCAAAAAATTTATGTTTACAAAAATAGATAAAAAAATTTTGATAACCTCTGTTATAATTTTTGTAATAATTTTGTCAGCAGCGTTTTTATTTTATAAATATATTGGTTCTGTTGGGACTGAAATAGAAAACACTGCTGGAGGGTCCAATACAGAAACGCAAACAGAACAGCAAAGTTCTGATGAGGAAAATATCACAGACTCAGCGCCGCAGGTTGAAATACAGGCTGAACCAATAACAGGCGATTCAAACAGCCAGGGGTTTTCTATATGTTTAGATGAGTGCGGAGACGGAATTTGTTTAGAGACAGATCCTGATTGCGGGAAAGACAAAAACAATTTAACTTGTATTTGCCCTGAAACTCCGCAAGAATGCCCCCAAGACTGCAATTAGCTACGAAATACGAAAAAACTTCGAACATACTAAAGTAAATCATCTCAAACGTACAAATTCAGCAGAGTATGAATGTTTGAATAAACAATCACTTTCGTATATTCGTAATAATTCGTAATTAGTAGATATTTTATGAAGTTTGTAAACGCAGTAAGATTATTAATTAGCATAATAATCTGCGAATCAGCAGGAGTTTTGGGCTCTGTTTTTACAGCTCCGAAAATTGGCGCCTGGTATAAAGCTTTGAATAAGCCAAGCTTCAATCCGCCAAACTGGATTTTTGGCCCCATATGGACAGTATTGTTTTTATTGATGGGAATTTCTTTATATCTGGTATGGGCAAAAAACTGGGAGCCAAAAAATAGAATTTTTAATTTTAGAAAGAAAGCCTGGAACATATGGTCTCAAAAATTTTTAGACGGCAAATGGAAAAGAGCAAACATAATTTTAATTTTTGGGCTCCAGCTTGTTTTGAATATTTTGTGGCCTGTTATATTTTTCGGGATGCAGCTGCCGGCAGCTGCTTTTTTTGAGCTTTTGATGCTGTGGTTTGCAGTTTTATATATAATTATAAATTTTTACAGGGTTTCAAAAACTGCCGCTTATCTGCTTTTGCCGCATATATTATGGGTTTCGTTTGCCGGGATTTTAAATTATTTTATTTGGGTTTTAAATTAGCTATCTATGGAAAGAAAAATTACAAGAAATGTGCAAAGGGGGAAATTAAGGCATAAATTATTGCAGGAAAAATCTGTTAAAAGATTTTGGGGCAATGCTGCAAGGTTAGAGCGTGTAAACGTCAGAAATAAAAACAAGTCAAAAAAAGGTAATTAAAAAATCGCCATTCCGGCGATTTTTTGGTAATATTGACTAATAGGGGTATTATATGGAAATAATAGATAAATACGGATACCTCGAAGATGCGTTAAAATATATTGAAAGGAACATTATAGCTTGCAGGAACTTTCAGAAGCTCGCTTTAAAATCGGGCATAAATAAAGTTATGCTCAAAAAATTTTCTGCAGAATTGCAAAAATTTTCAGAAAAACATTTTTTTATCTGTTTAGAAGAGGAGTTGGAAAAAAGGCATAGTTCTTTATCCGGGGCTGACGCTGAAATTTCCGGCGCCGACATAAGCATAGATACATATAAAGATAAAACATTTATTTTAATAAGTTTAAGCTTTAATATTGTTGTTGACGACGAGATAGAAGATAAAACAAAAATAGATATTAAGATATTTTCAAATAAAAATATTTTAATAAGCTAATAAGCTAAAAAATAAAATGTTAGCTAAAGTGAAAATTTTAGTTGAGGGATATACCAATATTGATACAAAAGCCGAAAGCGGGGGAGAGGAAAAAACCTGCGCCACTATCAGCTTGGTAAAAGACGGAGATTTAATAATGGTTGTTGACCCTGGTATTTTGGAGAGCCAGCAGATTTTAATTGATGCGCTGGCAAAAGAGCAGCTGGGCGTAGATGATGTAAATATGGTTTGCATAACTCATTCCCATTTAGACCATTACAGAAATATCGGAATGTTTTCGGACGCTAAGGCCTTAGATTATTTTGGCGTATGGGATAGGGGCATGTGCGATGATTGGCACGAACAGTTTACTCCCAATATACAAATTTTACGCACTCCCGGGCACGATTATACAAGTATCACTTTTTTTGTAAGAACAGATGATGGGACTGTGGCAATTTGCGGAGATGTTTTCTGGAGAGAAGATTCGCCGAAATATGATCATAATGCCAAAAATGAAAAGGAACAGGAGGAGCTTAAAGAGAGCAGAAAATTAGTTTTGGAAATGGCTGACTGGATAATTCCCGGACATGCTGGAATATATAAAACAGATAAAGGTAAAATTGCAGAGTTAGACAAAGAAAATGTTAAAAGAAAAACAGAAGAGCAGAAAATTTTTGGTTTTTGCAGAAAGTGCAAAAGAATGATGAAAGATAAGCTTGACAGCTGCAGATGCAGACCGCATCTCTGCCATTATTGCTGTGAGTGCGAATTAGATTGCGATCTCTGCGGTTGCAGTCACAAAAAAAGATGAAATTTAAATAATAGTCCTGTAGATATGCAAAAAATAACTTTGTCGTTAGCGTTTGTTTTTACTCTTTTAACAGCCGGAACAATTGCCTGGTCCCATCAGCCCCAACTTATTTATCAAAAACAAGGCAACATAGAAATAAGCAATCCTGAAGTTTCTCAGGCGTTTTATGACGAATTGAAAGAAGCTCCAAAAAATTATTTTGTCAGTTCTGAAAAGGATTTCAATTTATATGTAAATCTTTTGGTTCCGGAAATTGTAAATCCAGACGGCAGGTATTCCGCAAATATTTTTTTGATAGAAAATGATAAAGAAAAAAAAATAGCTTCTATTGACGGAAATTCTATTGAATGGGAAGAATTTTACGAGCCGTTTGGCAGAGAATATTATTTAAAGGGCCCTGAATTTGAGGAACAGGTTTTAGCAGGAAAATATAAAATTGAAGTTTTTTCTGATAACAATATTGGCAAATATGTTTTGGCTGCGGGCAAAGAAGAGTCATTTAATGCCGTTTCTTTGATAAATCTTTTTTGGCGGATACCTTTGCTGAAAATTTCATTTTTTAAAACATCGGTTTTGCAGTTTTTTTTAACGCCCGTGGGAATAGCAGGCATTGGAGCTTTGGGAGCTATAATTATAATTTTTGCTGTTTTAAACTATATTTTTGTTTTGATTGGAGACGCCATAAAACATAGAAAAGCTAAAACCCTGCTTTTGACTTCAGCTGGCATGGAAATGAAGGGTGAAATAGCAAAATTATTGCAAAAACCGGCATATGATATAACGGTAGCTTTTGTTACAACTGCCGCAAAGCCCGAAGAAGACATTTTATATTTACAAAAAGATTTTGAGGCAATGAAAGAGATGGGCTTTAATGTGCAGGAAGTTGATATTGAACAAAAAACAGAAAGAGAATTATCAGAGATTTTTCAACTCAAAGATATTGTTTTTGTTGAAGGAGGAAACACTTTTTATTTGTTGAAAGCAATGAGAAAATGCAATTTTAAAAAAGTTATAAGGAGATTTTTAAAGCAGGGAAAAGTGTATATTGGCGCTTCGGCGGGCAGTATTGTGACGGGGAAGACAATTAAGACGGCAGGCTGGAAATCTGGCGACAAAAATTTAGTAAAGCTTAAAAATTTAAAGGGTTTAAATCTTGTTCCGTTTGATATTTTTGTGCATTATCAGCCAGAGCACGGTGAAACAATAAAGAAAAAAATGCCGTGGAAATGGCAGAGAAGAAAATTGAAAATTTTAACTGACCAGCAGGCAATTTTAGTGCAAGGCAGGCAAGTGGTGCTTATTGGAGAAGGAGATAAAATAGTTATTTAATATGAAAATTTTTGTAAAGGCAAAGCCAAATTTGAAACAGGAAAAAGTGGAAAAAGTTGACGAACAAAATTATATTGTTTCTGTCAAAGAACCGCCGAAAAAAGGTAAAGCAAACGATGCCATAAGAAATGCTTTGGCTGTTTATTTTAAAACAGAGTCATCAAAAGTTAAAATTATTTCAGGTTATTCCTCAAGACAAAAAATAATTGAGATTTTGCCTTAAGCCCGGCATCTGCCGCTTTTCGCGGCATCTGCCGCTTTTCGGCATCTGCCGCTTTTTAAAACGGCTCATACTATAGTGTGAGCCGTTTGGTTAGTTGACTTTTTTTCTTATTTTGGTAGAAAGGAGTTAGTATTTCTGCCCATTATTTGTCTTGTCGGCAGATATGTTTAGCAGAAATCGTGCTCGTTGACAACTAGATAGTGAGGTGCAAGATGGCCGAACGGAATTTTAGAGAGATGCTGGCCAAAAGGCAGCAAAAGGTTAATTCGTTGGTTTGCGTTGGCCTAGATCCGCTTCCGGAGAAATTACCGGAATACCTGAAAAACCAAAAAGATTCTTTGCCTAGAGACATTGAAATATGGATGGGGAATATTGCAGTTGCGACAGCGCCATTTGCTTCAATGTTTAAACCTCAAAGCGCTCACTGGGAAGCAATTCCGGGTGGCGTTGAGGCGCTGATAAGATTAGTGAAACGTATTCATCAAATGTTTCCAGACATCCCGGTTTTTCTTGACTGCAAACGCGGAGACATTGACCGCACGCAGGAAAGATACAGGGTGGCGCACTTTGACCTTGACGGCGCTGACGGAGTTAATTTTTCGCCATATATGGGAAAATCCTGCATGGCAGGTTTGGTTGATAAAGAGCATTTGGGTCGGGCGCTTGTTGGGCTTTGCTACACAAGCAATCCTTCAGCCAGGGAAGTACAGGATGTGTT
>Ga0155102_134_pt1 | contig 23086 bp, 28 predicted proteins | sample RifCSPhighO2_01_FD_106070 | JGI IMG/M metagenome (GOLD analysis project Ga0155102, IMG submission 106070) | Candidatus Staskawiczbacteria bacterium RIFCSPHIGHO2_01_FULL_36_16
TCGGCAGATCGTTTATATTATTTTTCTACGGTAGAGATTTTTTGCCGTCGATTACGCCGTTTTACTTCATTCTTCCAGGTGGCGTGTGCGCGGCATATGCTGGAATTTTCTTTAATAACTTTTTTGCCAAAGGAAAGCCGCACGTTACGAGCTTGATTCTTATAGCATCTTTATTTTTAAATATTTTATTTGATATTATCCTTATCCCAAAAATGGGGGTTGCCGGAGCTGCTTTAGCTGCTTCTATTTCTTATTTTTTCTCAGCGATATTGGCTGCTGCGCTTTTCTGGCGCATGACAAAAACTTCCATAAAAGAAATTATTTTTATCCGTTTTTCAGATATTACTATATTATATGACCGTTTTTCCCATTTATTTACTTCGGTTGGCAAAATACTAAACGAAATCTCCAGTCAAGATATAAAGGGGCTGAAAGAATATTATGAAAAAAAGGCAGACGAATATGATATTATTAAGGAAACTTTTGAATCAGCCCATCTTTATAAAAAAATTATGTACTCTTGCAGGGTTGGCAAAATAATGTCTCTTTTAGACGTTAAAAAGGGGGATAAGGTTTTAGAGATTGGGTGCGGAGAAGGATACTATACAAAAAAAATATTAGAAATAACCTCGGATGTTACAGCTATTGATATTTCAGAAAAATTTTTGGAAAAAGCAAAAAAATATACTAGAGCCAAGGCTCATGATTATGTATGCTGCCCCGCAGAAAAAATACCATTTCCAGACAATTCTTTTGATAAGGTTTTGATGTCGGAAGTTATAGAACATCTTTTAGACTGGAGAGACGGCGTAAGGGAAATTCATAGAGTTTTAAAGCCCGGCGGAATCGTGGTAATTTCAACTCCAAACAAGCTTTCTTATTTCAATGTTGCCTGCCATATAAAAATATTATTAAGAAACGAACCTCGTGATGGCGACCATATAAAAGAATTCTCCCGCAGAGAGCTGGCAGGATTATTAAAGGAATATTTTTTAGTTGAGAAATTTGACTACACGAACTATTTTCCTTTAATGCTGCCAATTTTTATCGGCAAATTTATTGGTTTTGAAAATATAAGAAAGGCGGTAGAATTTATTGAGAGAATTCTGTCTCGTACTCTTTTTGTGAGGGATGCTGGATTAGTGTTTTTAATCCGCGCCCAAAAAATATGAAAAAAGAAGAATTAGAGAGAAAAGCATTTATTATTAGAACAAAAAAAGAATACGAAAGATTAATAGAGAAAAAAATAAAGAAGCAAAAAAAATAATAACAAACCCGGGATTATGGAAAAAATAATTAAAAGAACAATAGATATAATTTTAGCTTCGGGGGCATTAATAATACTTTTTCCATTTTTTGTTATTATAGCGATTTTGATAAAAATCGACTCAAAGGGACCGGTATTTTTTATTCAAGAAAGGGTGGGGAAAAACGGGAAGCCGTTTAACTTTATAAAATTCAGGACAATGGTTGAAAATGCAGAATTAATGGGACTAAAAGAATCAGCTCATGAGAATGACCCTCGCATAACAAAAATTGGTAAATTTTTAAGGGAATGGACAATTGATGAGGCGCCCCAATTTATAAATGTTTTGAAGGGAGATATGAGCTTGGTGGGCCCAAGGCCCTTGTCAGCTTACAATTCAGGAAATACGCCTGAAATGAAAAAAATGTGGCAGAAGAGAATTTCAGTAAAACCCGGATTGGTTAGTTTGGTTGATATGAAAGGCAGAAACTTGGTGCCCTGGGAAAAGAGGTTTGAATATGACCTTTGGTATATAGATAACCAGTCTTTTTGGCTGGATCTTAAAATTTTAGTTTTAGGCTTTTTTTCTGTGATTTCCCGTAAAGGAGTTTATGGGAAAGAGGGAATAAATAAGCCGAACAGTTGAGTAACTAGTAATGAGTAATGAGTAATGAGTAATGATTTTATTTTGAACTCTTGCAGGCGTTTTTGTTTTACTTGGTGCGTATCAAGTAACGTAATAGGCTACGTAACTAGTAACGTTACCCTTCGCGTGAGGGGGTCCGTGAGTTATATGGGGCACAGCGCTGATATTGATTTAAGGCTGAAATCTGATAGTATAAAAATATGATAGTTACAATACATCAGCCTGAATATCTGCCTTATATCGGGTTTTTTGAAAGGTTGGCTGAAACTGATATTTTTGTTATTCTTGATGATGTCGGATACCAGAAAAACGGATTTATAAACAGAAATAAAATAAAAACGGCAAAGGGGTCAAAATGGATTACAGCACCCGTTATTGGCAGGTCGCCGAATTTAAAGATAAACGAGGTTTTAATAGACAATAGCCAAAACTGGGCAGGGTCTCAATGGGGAAGCATTGTTTCTGCTTATTCAAAAGCGCCGTATTTTCAGGAATATTCAGATTTTTTCAAAAAAACTTTTGAGAATAAATGGGACAGAATATGTGATTTGGACATTTATTTAATAGAGAATATAAATAAGGTTTTGGGATTTAAATTTAAAATGATAAAATCTTCTGACTTAAAAGTTCAAGGCGCCAGCACAGAAAGATTAATTAATATATGCAAAGAATTAGAAGCAGACCAATATTTATCGGGTCCCGGCACTGACAAGGGGCATGGCGTAGAGAAACAGGCATTTGAGAAACAAGGCATAAAAGTAAAAATAAAGGAATTTTCAAACCCGCAATATAAACAGCAATTTTCAAGCCAAGGATTTCTTCCTTATATGTCAATAATTGATTTGTTATTTAACGAAGGGCTAAATAGCCAAAAAATATTAAGCAATGAATAAAATTTTAGTGATAGCCCCGCATCCGGATGACGAGGTTCTGGGATGCGGGGGAACAATTAAAAAACACGTGAAATCAGGAGATGATGTTTATTTGTGTTTGGTAACGAGGCCTTTGGTCGGCCAAAATGACTGGACGGCAGAATATGTTGAAAATAAGGATAAAGAAATAAAAGCATCGGATGATTTTATGGGATTTAAGCAGGTATTTTTTTTGGACCTGCCTGCTTTGCGTTTAGACACCGTTCCTAAAAAAGATATAAATGATAAAATTTCAGATGTTGTTAATAAAGTAAAGCCGAATATTTTATACGTGCCATTTTTTGGAGATATAAACCATGACCATCGTTTAGTTTTTGAGGCATCTTTTGTGGCTGCCAGGATAAGGTCGGGTGTTGCTGTAGAAAAGATTTTAGCTTATGAAATTTCTCCCACAACAGAGCAGGGAGGAATAGCTGGCCAGAAATCAGATATTTTTTTGCCAAACTATTTTGAAGATATTTCAGATTATTTAGATGATAAATTAAAGGCAATGGAGTTTTATAAATCAGAATTAAAAGAACACGAACATCCAAGGTCTTTGAAGGGTATAGATGCCTTAGCTAAAAAGAGAGGTTCAGAATCCGGAGTTAAGGCAGCAGAAGCTTTTATGTTAATAAGAGAAATTAATTATGGCAGATAGATTTAAAAATTGGAAAAAACCAGTTATTAAAGAAATGAAGCCGACAAAATACGGTTGGATGGTTCAGCATGTTAAAAACCTTGATTTGGGCTACAAAACAGACATAGGAGCTTTTTCATATCTTAATGCTTTCAGCGGAATTGTAATAGAAGATTATGTGCAAATAGGCTCTCATTGCTCAATATATTCTTTTTCTTCAATTGGGGAAAAGAATGCCAAAGTTGTTTTAAAGAAAAATTGCAAAATAGGCGCGCATTCCACGGTTATGCCGGGAGTTACGGTGGGCGAAAATTCTATTATTGGAGCGCACAGTTTTGTGAACAAAAGCATACCCGACAATGTTTTGGCCTTTGGGGTTCCGGCAAAAATAATTAAAAAACTTAACTAATTTATGATTCCGCTTTCAAAGGCAGATATCACAGACGCAGAAATAAAAGAGGTTTTGGAAGTTTTGAAAAGCAAGAGGCTTGCTTTGGGTCCAAAATTAGAGAGATTTGAGAAGGAAACTGCTAAGTTCGCAGGCGTAAAATATGCGGTTGCCGTTAATTCTGGCACAAGCGCCTTGCATTTAATAATAAGGGCATTAGGAATCGGCAAGTCAGATGGAGTAATTACAACCCCTTTTTCCTTCATATCTTCTTCAAATTGTATTTTATATGAGCGCGCAAATCCCGTTTATGTTGACATAGATAAAAAAACTTTTAATATAGACGTTTCAAAAATTGAGCAGGTCATAACAAAAAAAACAAAAGCTATTTTGGCTGTTGATATTTTTTCTCATCCGGCTGATTGGGACGAATTAAAAAAAATTGCCAAAAAGCACGCGTTGTTTTTAATAGAGGATTCAGCGGAGGCGTTAGGGTCAGAATACAAAGGAAAAAAATGCGGGAGCTTTGGAGACGCCGCTATTTTTGCTTTTTATCCAAATAAACAATTGACAACCGGCGAGGGAGGGATAATTTTAACGGATAATGAAAAAATTGCTAATTTTTGCCGAAGCTCTGCAAACCAGGGAAGAAAAGTTGAAAATGGCGCATGGCTGGACCATGTAATGCTGGGTTATAATTACAGGCTAGATGAAATGAGCTGCGCGTTAGGATTAGCTCAGATAAAAAGAGCAGATGAAATTATAAAGAAGAGAAGGAGAGCGGCAGAATTATATAATAAAAAACTGAAGAATATCAAGGAATTAGAAATACCTTATGTTGGTAAAAATAGTAAAATAAGCTGGTTTGTGTATCCGGTAAAATTAGCAAAAAAATTTGCCGGAAGGAAAAGAGACATAATTATAAATAAAATGGGAAAAAGGGGAATTAGTTGCCGGGATTATTTTCAACCTATACATTTACAGCCTTTTTACAGAGACCAGTTTGGATACAAAGAGGGAGACTTTCCTATTACAGAAGATACCGCTAAGAGAACATTAGCTTTGCCATTTTTCAGTGATTTGTCAGAAAAAGAAATTGATTTCGTTGTTAAAAACTTAAAAGAAGCGGTGGAAACAATCTAAAATTATTCTCTAAAAATTATCCCTTTCCCGTGGTAATTTTTTGTGATAGAATAAAAAAATGCTGTTATGAACAAAAAAATAATTTTTATTGCAATTTTTTGTATTTTATTTGCGGCCCAATCGGCTACGGCTGTTGATTTTGGGAATAATATAAACTTTAATGTGGATGAAAATTTTGATGCTTCCGGCAGAAGCCAAATAACAGCAGTTTTGGTAAAGACCAGCCCAAAGCTTTATTTTTATGTTGAAAAGACGTGGTGGGATTCTCAATCCCAGTTAAAACAAAATGAAATTTTAGCGAATTTAGGCAATTTATCTTCTGAATTCGAAAATAATATTTATCCAACTCTGACTTCTGTTTTCGGCTCCGAATGGAATCCGGGAGTTGACGGAGACAGCAGGATAACTGTTTTGTTTGAAGCTATGAACAGTAATGAGGGCGGTTATTTTCGCACAGCAGACGAACACATAAAACTGCAGATTCCAGCTTCAAACGAAAGAGAAATGGTTTATTTGGCATTAGACAGGATAGATGACCCAAGGTTGAAAGTATTTTTAGCCCATGAGTTTGTCCATTTGATTACATTTAACCAAAAGAATAAAATTTTTAAAATTGATGAAGAAATATGGTTAAATGAGGCAAGGGCGGATTATTCTTCTAATATTCTAGGTTATGACAATATTTATTCGGGGTCTAATTTGCAGCAAAGAGTTAAAGATTTTATAGAAAGCCCTTCAGACCCTATAACTGAGTGGAAGGGTACAAAATATGACTATGCGAGCGTTAGTTTATTTATGCATTACTTTTTAGACCACTATGGCATAAATATTTTAATAGACTCTTTAAAATCAAAATATGTCGGCATAGAAAGCATAAATTATGCTTTGCAAAAAAATGGATTCAAGGAAAATTTTAGCCAGATTTTTACAAATTGGACAATAACCTCTGTCCTTAATAATTGTTCTTTCAGCCAAGATTATTGTTATTTGAATAAAAATTTAAAAAATTTCAGATTAGCTCCCTCCCTTAATTTTTTACCTTTGACAGGAAGCGTTTCATTATCTGTTTCTAATGTTACGAAAAATTGGGCGGGTAATTGGTTAAAATTTATAGGCGGCAACGGAGATTTGCAGCTGGACTTTTCCAGCATAAAGGGGCTTGAATTTTCAGTGCCCTATATAATAGAGGATTCAGCCGGAAACTATGCGCTTAAATTTTTGGCATTGGACGAGAATCAAAAAGGCGAGATTGGCGTAGAGAAGTTCGGGACAGATTATAAATCACTTATAATCTTGCCCTCTCTGCAGAGTAAATTATCAGGCTTTGATGGAGCCGAATTTACTTATCCCTTTACCTATAAAGTTTCTATCAAAGGGTCAGCTGAAACCGAAGATCAAGATTTAATCCAGCAGCTGTTAGATAAAATAGCTTACTTAAAGTCTGAAATTGAAAGGCTCCAGAATGGCGGTACAAACGCCCAAAATTATTGTTCGCAGCTGAATAACAACCTTTATTATGGCCTGTTGAACAATGAGCGGGTAAAGTGCCTTCAATCATTTTTAAAGTCACAGGGGCCAGATATTTATCCTGAAGCATATGTAACAGGAAATTTTTTGACCCTTACCAGGAATGCCGTAATAAGATTCCAAGAAAAGTACGCGCAAGAAATTTTAATACCTTCGGGCCTTTCTTCTGGCACAGGATTTGTTGGTCCTTTCACAAGAGCAAAAGTAAATCAAATTTTAAGCCAGGATTAAAAACGTGCTTAAAAATAGCCAAAAATTATCAAAATTTCTGCCGAAGTTACAGAAAAAAGTTTTGTTGAAAAATCATACTACTTTTAAAATCGGAGGGCCTGCCGAATATTTTTTTGTTGCAGACAGCAAAGAGGATTTAATTTCAGCCGTTAGAACAGCAAAAAAAATGAAAATGCCCGTCTTTATAATAGGAGGCGGAAGCAACCTTTTAATTTCAGAAAAAGGTTTTAGGGGCTTGGTGATAAAGATGAATATTGATGATATAATTTTTCATAACAACAAAGTGATGGCTGGCGCAGGGGTAAATTTGTCAAAATTAGCTTATTTATCAGCTGATAAAGGGCTTTCTGGCTTGGAATGGGCTTCCGGCATTCCTAGAGCGACCGTTGGCGGGGCAATATACGGGCACGCTCAGGCCTTTGGGGCAAAAATGTCAGATGCGGTTAAAAGCGTTGAGGCCATAAATTTAAAAACTCGGAGGATTAAAATTTTTTCAAAAAATCAATGTCAATTTTCTTTGAAAAACAGCGTTTTTAAAAACAAAAAAAATCTGGCGATTGTTTCCGCCGTTTTAGAATTAAGAAAAAACAATAAAAAAGAAATTAAAAAATTGATTAGGAAATTTTCAGTTTATAGAAAAAAGGGGCATCCTTTAAATTTTCCTTCAGCCGGGTCTGTTTTTGTTAATCCGGAAACAAAAATTAAAAATAAAAAAATATTGGCAAAATATCCAGAATTAGCGCAATTTAATGAAAAGGGCGTTATTTCGGCCGGATATTTAATCCAAAAATCAGGATTGGCCGGAAAAAAAATAGGCAGGGCGCAAATCTCAAAATTACATTGTAATTTTATTATTAATTTGGGAGGAGCTAAAGCAGAAGACGTTTTTTCTTTGGTAAAATTAGCCCAAAAAAAAGTGAAAAATAATTTTGGGATATTTCTTGTTCCGGAAGTTAGGTTTTTAGGCTTTTAATAATATTTTTATATTAATATTATTAATATATCATTTAATGAGAATTATTATAAAAACAAAAAATTTGATTCTTTCTGGCGAGTTTAAAAATTTTATTGAGAAAAAAATAAGCGTTTTAAAAAAATTTCTTTCTGTCTTGAAAGAAGATTGTCCGGAAGGACAAAAAACTTTAGCAGAGGTTTTGGTAGAAGTGGAGAAAGAAACGATGCACCATAAAAAGGGAGAAGTTTTTAGAAGCAGCGTAGAAATAAGCCTGCCCGGCAAGAAGTTAATGTCACAAGCAAGGGGGGATGATTTGGAAAGAGTCATCATTAACGTAAAAGAACAGATGAAAAAAGAGATTAATAAATATAAATTTAAAAAAATTGATAAAATCCGCCGAGGACAAAGGAAATTAAAAGAAAAATTAAATTTCTAAGGGTAATTTTGAAAACGCCGGTTGCGACCGGCGTTTTTTTTGTTGCAATATTTTTATTGAAATTATATAATAATATAATTTCAATTTTTTAAAAAAAATAAAATGTTAACCACCCATGGCAAAAAAAATAAAAAGAAAATATGACTTTTTAATTTTCGGCGCGGGAGGCATGCAAGGCAAGATTGTTTTAAAAGACCTTTTAGAAAAAGGTTATAAAATTTTTGCTTCGGATATTTATCAACAACATATCGATGATTTGAGAAAAAAATTTTCGGGATTTGATTACGAAATAGTAGATTTGAAGAATGTTAAAAAAACGGCTAGTTTAATCAAAAAAGTAAAACCCTTTTTGGTTATTAATTGCGCAGAAGCAGATTGGGATTTGAATGTCTATAAGGTTTGTTTAAAGTGTAAAGTCCATGTGATTGATTTAGGTTCTGATATTCCAATGACAAAAAAACAGCTGGCTATGGATTCTGCTTTTAGAAAACAAAAACTTATAGCCATTACCGGCTGCGGGTCCACCCCTGGCGTGAATAATGTGATGTTAGATTACGCAGTCGGCCTTTTAGACTCTGTCCATACCGTCAACGCAGGATTTGCGTGGAATTCAAATATAAAAGAATTCGTGGTCCCTTTTTCTATACCAAGCATTGTTGAAGAGTTTACGATACCCGCCACCTTAATGAAAAATAATAAATGGCTTAAAAAGAAACCATTGGATACAATTAAAGGGAGGCGGTACCAGGAAATTGGCAGAAATAAATGTTTTTTAGTAAGGCATCCAGAGCCCTATACGTTTTATTTTTATTATAAGGATAAAGGGTTAAAAAATATAAAATTTTTTGCAGGATTTCCTACGCACTCTTTTTCTATGATTTATAATTTTATAAACTTGGGGCTTGCTTCAAAAGAAAAAATGAAGATGAACGGCAGCGAAATAGTGCCATTGGAATTTTTGACAGAAACATTGCGCCGAGCTGAAATACCCGATGGATATAAAGAGAGCGAAGTTTTATGGGTTGAAATTATAGGAAAAAAAGACAATAAAAGAAAAGAAATATTTATGGAATGCATAGTTGATACTTTGCCGGGCTGGGAAGATGCAGGCTGTAATATTGATACTGGAATCCCAGCGTCAATTATTGCTCAAATGATAATAAACGGCCAGATAAAAGCATGGGGATCTTTCTCTCCCGAGGGAGTGGTGCCAAAAGAAGAATTTTTTAAAGCCCTTAAGGATAAAGACATGGATGTTTATATGAACGGACGCCTTATAAATTAAAACTAATTAGCTGAAAACAAAAACGCGTCCGCCAGTTGGCGGACGCGTTTTTGTTTTCAGATTCAGTAATTAGCGGCTGAATCTTGGAGGTCTTTTCTTTTGCCAGCATTCGCGGCAATAAATTGGCCTGTCAGGAGCTGGTTCAAAAGGAAGCTCTGAAATTTCTACTCCGCATTCGGAGCATTTCCAGTTTCCTTTAATCATCTCTCTTGGAGCAAAGCCCCTGTTTTGATTTCTGTCAAACATTATTGTATTTTTTTAATAGAACTTATAAAGCGACCTTTCTAATAGTCGCCCTACTTACTTGTCCCTCACTAATTTTGGACTGGAACCGTCGCTCCAAAAAATAATTGTCCAAAATTAGTGGGGGATAAACCTAAGATACCTCGACTTATTAGTTAATTCTATTATACTCCTTTTGTTTATCCGTGTCAAGCTTTGTATCTTTTGAACCCCCCTTTTCTTTTTCTGCTTAAAATGTATTATAAAGATGAATATAAATAACTTATGAAAAAAATTATTTTATTTATCTTGATAATATTAGCAGTGATAGTTGCTATTTTTGCGGGCATATTAATTTTTATTAATAAATTAACCCCAGAAACTCCTCCTGTAGCTGGCGGAAATTCTGGCATAGTTATTATTTCCTTGGGGGGTAGTGCGTCCAATGAAGAGATTTTTTCTCCACTGAAGATTGTTGGTTACGTAACGGGCAAAGATAGTTGGACGGGTTTTGAAGGTCAAGTTGGCACAGTAAGATTATTAGATAGCCGGGGAAATCAGTTGGCGCTGGGGATTTTAACTGCCACAACAGACTGGATGAGCCCTCCCGTAAGCTTTGAAACTGTTTTAAATTTTTTGGTTCAGGAAGATCAAAACGGGACATTAGTTTTTCATAATGAAAACGCAAGTGGACTCCCCGATATGGATAAAGAATTTTCAATGCCGATAAAAATTAAAGCAACCAGCCAGGAGTTGACAGAATTAAAAGTTTATTTTAATAATAGCAATATGGATCCAGAAGCTTCGTGCAATAAAGTTTTTGCGGTAGAAAGAGTGATGCCAAAAGTTGAAGCAATCGGTTCGGCTGCCCTTAAAGAGCTTTTCAAAGGGCCTACGCAGGACGAAAAAAATCAAGGGTTTTTTACTAGCATAAATGACGGGGTGCTGCTTAAAAGTTTGATGATTGGAATGGAAAGCGGTACAGCATGGGCTGATTTTAATAGCCAGTTAGAATATCAGGTTGGGGGTTCTTGCAGGGTGTCAGCCATAAGGGCACAGATAGAACAGACATTAAAACAATTTTCTACAATTAAAAATGTAGTTATTTCAATTGACGGCAGGACAGAGGATATACTGCAACCATAATTTTCGAAGAAAATTATGGTTGAATTTTCAATTTTCAATTTTAAATTTAAAATGATTAGGTATCGAAAATTTTATTTAAATAAAATTTTCGATGTATTTGATGCAGTTTAAAATTTTAAAAAAATCAAAAAATAGCAGGGCAAGGCTGGGATTTTTGGAAACAGAGCACGGAGTTGTTGAAACTCCGTGTTTAGTTCCTGTAGCAACCCAGGCAGTTGTAAAAACTTTAACTTCAGAGGAAGCAGCTGAAACAAAATCGCAAATTTTGATTGCCAATACTTTTCATTTGCATTTAAAGCCCGGAGAGAAAATTGTAGAAAAAGCCGGAAAGCTGCATAAGTTTATGAACTGGAAAAAACCGTTGATGACAGATTCCGGCGGATTTCAGGTTTTTTCTTTAGGATTTGGCAAAGATTACGGCGTTTCAAAATTTTTAGGAAAAGGCATGTCGGATAAAAAAATAATCGGCGAATCAGGCCGCCCAAAATCATTAAAAATCACGCAAGACGGAGTTTTTTTTAAATCTTTTGTAGACGGCAGCGAACTCTTTTTGGGTCCAAAAGAATCAATAAAGATACAGGAAAAACTGGGAGCTGATATTATTTTTGCATTTGACGAATGTACTGCTCCGTTAGCCAGTTATGATTATGTAAAAAAATCATTGGAGAGAACTCATAAATGGGCTGAAATTTCTTTAAAGACTAAAAAATCAAAACAAGCGATTTTTGGGATAATTCAAGGGTCAGAGTTTAAGGACTTGAGAGAGGAGAGCGCGAAATTTATAGATTCATTGGATTTTGATGGATTTGGCATCGGCGGAGATTTATGGCGCGAAAGGGGAGGAACAAAAAAAATATTAGACTGGTTTATACCCTCAATAAACGAGAAAAAACCGCGGCATATGCTGGGAGTAGGATATTTAGAAAACATAGAAGATATTATAAAATCAGGCATTGATTTGTTTGACTGCACAGTTCCCACTCATTATGCGCGAAGAGGAATTGCATTTGGCAGCGAAGGAAAACTTGATTTAAAAAATAAAAAGTTTTTTAAAAAACATGAACCATTGGATAAGGGTTGCATATGCGAGGTTTGTTTAAATTATAAAAAAGATTATATCGCACATCTTTTAAGGGCAGGGGAGATTACGGCCTTAAAACTTATTACATTTCATAACCTTTGGTATTTTAATACCTTTGTCGAAGGATTGAGAATGAAAATTAAAAATGGTAAGATGTAAATATATGGGAGCAATAACAAGCAAAATAAAAAAAATAAAAGAGGAGCAGGAGATAATCAGAAAAGAGGCGATAGAAAAAACAATAGGCTATATTTTAGCTGCTTTTGGTTTGGTTGCAGGTTTAGCCTGGAACGAGGCAATAAAAGCTTTGATAGATACCTTTTTTCCTTTGGATAAAAACGGGCTTATTATAAAATTTGTCTATGCTGTTTTAGTCACAGTCATTGTTGTTGCAGTTACAATTATTTTTGTCGGGAAAGAAGACAAGGAAGCCTAAAAAAGAATATTCTTCTTAAAATTAATCAAAAAAACCGCATAGCGGTTTTTTTGATTTGTAAATTATCCACACCCCAGGGGTTGACCCTTCACCCCGTTATTTTTTAAAATGTCCCGCCTTGCCGTTTTAGTTATCCACAGGGTGAAGGGTTGACACGTTTTCTTGTTAGTAATAAGATTTAATAAGGAATAATTATTAATAATGTAGCATATGGAAAAAGAAAATTTTTCAGCAACAGAGCGTATGACCTCACAGAAAGAGATAATTTTAGATTATTTAAAAAATACAAAGAGCCATCCTTCGGCACAGGAAGTTTTTGAAAAAGTAAAAAAAGTTTTACCCCGCATAAGCCAGGGCACGGTTTATAGAATTGTAAATAATCTGAAAAAAAAGGGAGAAATCCAGGAAATATCCACAAAAGACATAACTTTTTTTGACGCAGACTTATCTGACCACAGCCATTTTATATGCCAGGGGTGCGGCACGGTTTTTGATATTTTTGACGAATGCTCAAAATGCGACGTTATTAAAAATAAAAAATTAAAGGTCGGTAAAATAAATAATTTTAGAATTTACTTTTATGGAATTTGTAAAAAGTGCAAAAAATAATAATTTCTGCCATGACTGCCAAAAAGAGATAGAGCTTGATGGAGATGATATAAAAAACGGAGTTTTGCTTGTATATGACGATAACGGAGAAAAAATAAATATTTTAAAGTGTGATAAGTGTTTTGCTGAAAATAAGGCTTTAAATAATTTTAGAAAATGCGAGGTTTATTCAAGGGTTGTAGGCTACATAAGGCCCGTTGAGCAGTGGCACAAAGGCAAAAAGCAGGAGTATGGCGAAAGGCAGGAATATATAATGCCAAAAGGCGATTCTTCTTGCTGTTAGAAAGTTATTTAGGCGTTTTTAGCAAACACCTAAAATATATGAAAAACATAAAAACTAGGAAAAATACAGAAAAAAAGAATTTGCAGTGCGTTCTTTGCCATGCAAATTTTGAAGTTTGGGTTGATAATTTAAAAATCGGCGCCGAAAGAGAGGAAAAATTACGCGGACATTTTTTAAGCTATTGCCCTGCCTGCGCCAGAGAAGACAACAAACATTAGTTTAAACAACATCCTTACATACTTGAGAGTGTAAGGATGTTTGGCAAACAAAAAAATATGGAAAAATATAAATTATCAAACTTAGCATACGGTTATAAAGATTTAGAGCCGTATATGTCAGAAGAAGTTTTAAAACTCCACCACGATAAACATCATTTATCATATGTTAACGCAGCAAATGTTATTTTAGATAAAATTGAAGAAGCCCGTAAAAACGATTCTGACTTAGATTTTAAATCAGTTTTTAAATCACTTTCTTTTAATGTGGCAGGACACATTTTGCACGAAACGTTTTGGAAAGTTATGGCCCCCGCCTCCGCTGAAGCTTTAGCGGGCAAGCCTGATGGCGAATTAGCAAAAATGATAGATAAAGAATTTGGCAGTTTTGAAAGATTTAAAAAAGAGTTCTCGCAAACAGCTCTGTCGGTTGAGGGTTCGGGCTGGGCAGTTTTAACTTTTCACAAAGAGCACGGGAACCTTAATATAATACAGATTGAAAAACACAATGTTAACTTTTATCCGGAACAAAAAATTATTTTATGCCTGGATGTATGGGAACATGCATATTATTTGGATTATAAAAACGACAGGGCAAAATTTATAGAAAACTGGTGGAACATAGTTAATTGGGAAGAGGTGGAGAAACGATTTAAAAGCGAGTAATCAGCAACTATCAACTAGTAAACGCCCCAGACGCTGCCTGGGGCGTTTGTTGTAGGTGCTATTGACAGGATTGATTTAATATAATATACTACAGAATAAGCATTGAGGCTCTGTATGGGCTTGTGCTTACAAAGAAATAAAGGTTTCTTCTTGCTGGTGTCAGCAAGGCCTGTGTTTCTTTTCGCTCTTTGTATAAGGAGTTGTGCAATGCCAATTAGCAACGGCAGACGTGTGGTGCTTGAAGAATGTCGCCCCAAGGAATGCAAGAACGGTACGGTTTGCATTGAGGAAAGGACTTCCCCGGAAATCCGACGTTTCCAGCAAATGGCAGACGAGGGATGCGAAATCCTTCTACCTATCATGGCTTTTATGATAGGCGGCGATGCCCACAGGGCATTGGAAATCATCGGTAGGGGGCAAAACTACCAGAAAGTCAGTTTTGCTCTTGCAGGATTTTTCTGCGCAGGAAACTACGCAGAAAATCCCATATCGCTTGCAGTATTTAAATCCCGCGGCTATCAATTGCTCCGGGATATGGTGAAAACCTGTGCTGTCGGCGTGCGAGTTGAGGACCAGTCCTTTCCGCACAACTACAATCGGCTGGTGGATAGGCTTTTCAAGAGCCAAGGCCTGCCAACTCCGTAATCGTAGTTTGTCAGCAGAGATTCAGGTTTCTTCTTGCTGGTGTCAGCAAGGCCTGTGTCTCGCTTCCGCCTTTTTGAAGGAGGTCAGTAATGACCAATCCCGAGATGAGGTGCGCCTCGACCAAGCTGGGAGTTCCCAACTTCCACGCTGAAGTCGAGGAGTCTGCCCGCCAGGCAGAGCTCCGTATTACCCGCAACGAGCGGGTGAATATGGTTCTTCTGCTCCGGTTCGCGGCAGATAAACTCGCCCGCGGCGAGTTTGCCTCAATCGAGGAAACCTTTGATTTCGTCCTTGACGGAATCTAGGTGAATCGATGAGGTTCGCGGCGTCAGGTACCTGGCAAGCGCTCTCAGCGCACCTGGCGTGAGTGGGGAATTCCGAGAGAAAACAGCTCGGAACGAGACCACAGCAATATAGAGCAAAACATCTCTCTAAAATGTGCCGTAATATCGTGGGGAAGTTCCACGACGCTTAACAAGCGACCACCGTAAGGATGAACATTCATGTTCGTCCACTCTTCAGAGAAATTTTGCAAATCAAGATTTTTCTGAAAAGTGTCCATTTTACTAACAAACCCCAGAAGGAGAAAATCATGAACGTACGAATCGAAATGGGTGCTCAGGAAGTCCGGAAGGTTTTGACTGACCATTTTCGCAAGTCTATCCCCGGCTTGTCGGAAATCAAACTCGTGAAGATCAACTACGGCAACAATGAGCACTGCGATCTGCATATGTTGACCTTCGAGGTGACGATTCAGGAACAGAAAGAAGGTGAATAGGGGGAATCGTTATTTGCGCCAGATACTTATCTGGTAAACCGGCCACAGGTAACAGTAGCAACAGTTTTTTCAAAGGAGGTCAGCAATGACCGACAAAAGAAAGCTCGAAATTGCTATGGCATCACTAAAGTATGTGATGCGGAGGCAGGGGGGCGTGCATTTAACCTCGCAAACCAAGCGGGAGTTAGGAAATGCCGCCAAGGAAACGGGCATTCCCGCCGAAGAGCTCCTTGAGTTCTTTAGGCCTCTCGTACAGGAAATGGTCGATGAGGTATTCAAAAAGTAGTTTGGCCAGGGTTGTGACGCAAGTCACTTAAAAGGGTAAGTTTAACTCTCTCGCTTTGCGAGACAAGGAAAGAACAAGAACCCATCCCCGTCAAACTGCAAAGCCGCACAATCTTCGGATTCGTGCGGCTATTTATTTGCTTTTTGAAGATAAAAATAATAGAATTGTTTGAATGAAAGAGTTTTATGTTATATGCGATAATATAAGGAGTTTGGAGAATATCGGCTCAATTTTTAGGACGGCTGACGCCTTGGGTGTTTCAAAGATTTTTTTGTGCGGGATTTCGGGAAAGCCGCCTCATCATAAAATTTCTAAAACAGCTTTGGGCGCTGAAAAAACAATTCCTTTTGAATATTACAAACAGACGGGGCGATTGGTAGATAAGCTAAAAAAGTCTAAAATTAGTATAATAGCCTTAGAGCAGTCAAAAGACGCAATTTCTTATACAAAATTTAAGCCAAAATTTCCCTTAGCCTTGATAGTGGGGAATGAAGTAAAAGGAATTTCAAAAGCCATATTGAAAAAATGCGATAAGATTATAGAATTACCTATGGCGGGCAAAAAAGAATCGTTAAATGTTTCAGTAGCTTTTGGGGTCGCAGGCTACTACATTATCAATTTTTAATTTAAAATTTACAAAAATGACAGAAAAAGATATACAAGAAGTTACGCAATTTTTGCAATGGATGGAAAATCCATGGGTAATGTCGCTGTTTATTGCTTTAACCATATGGGCTCTTGTCTGGAAAGGATTTGCTTTGTGGAAGGCCGCTGAAAACGGAAGCAAGCCATGGTTTGTGACGCTTTTGGTTGTAAACACTCTTGGCATTTTGGAAATTATTTATATTTTTTATTTCAGCAAGAAAAAAGTTCATTAGAGAGTGTTGCAAGAAGGGGTTGACCCCGTTAGAAGCCGTTTTTGTTTGGAAGCAAACTTGGCAGAAAAACTGATGGTTTGACCACGAACAATTTGAAGCAGAAAGAAAAAAATATTTAACTAAATATTTTTTTCTCAAAGGCTTCTAACGGGGTTGACACGGCTTTTTGATTTTGATAAGATAAAGACCGACGATATTAGTCGGTCTTTTAATTATCTAAAATGATAAAGATATCTAAAAAATCACAATACGGATTAAGGGCAATGGTTTGTTTGGCAAAACATTATAAAAAAAAAGAAGTTTGCTCAACAAAATTAATCTCTGAAATTGAAGGGATTCCTTTTGATTTTTTGGAAAAAATAATTTCTCAGTTAGAAAGAGCCAAGCTGGTCAAAGGAAAAAAAGGAGTTCGGGGCGGTTATATTCTTTCAATGCCTCCTAAAAAAATCAGCGCCAATGATGTGGTTTCTGTTTTGGAAGAAAACAAAAAACCGGTAAATTGCGCGCTGTGCGCAAGGATTAAAAAGTGTTCTTCAAAAAATGTATGGTCAAAGCTTAATAATTCTTTGAACAAAACATTAAATTCAATAAAACTATCAGATTTGATATGAAAAAAATATATTTAGATTATGCAGCTACAACTCCGGTTGATAAAAGAGTTTTAAAGGCAATGGAGCCGTATTTTTCAGAAAAATTCGGCAATACAATGTCTTTGCACTCTTTTGGCCAGGAGGCAAAATTAGCCCTTGAAAACAGCAGGGCTGTTTTAGCTAATTTGATAAATGCCAAACCCAATGAAATAATTTTTACCGGCTCTGCCACAGAAAGCAATAACACGGCCCTGAAAGGAATTGCTTTTGCTAATAAAGATAAGGAAAACCACATTATAATTTCTTCAATAGAGCATCCGTGTATCGTTGAATCGGCAAAATGGTTAGAAAAACAAGGGTTCAAAGTTACAAAATTACCGGTTGATAAATATGGATTGGTAAATCCAGAAGATGTTAAAAAAACCATTACAAATAAAACTATTTTAGTTTCTATAATTCATGCCTCAAATGAAATAGGTACGATACAAAATATATCTGAAATCGGAAAAATTTGCCGGGAAAAAAGAGTATATTTTCATACTGATGCGTCGCAGTCATTCGGAAAAATACCGATTGACGTTAAAAAAATGAATATTGATTTGCTTACAGCTTCCTCCCAAAAAATTTATGGCCCCAAAGGAGCAGGCTTTTTATATGTAAGAGAGGGAATAAGACCTGCGCCATTATTGCACGGAGGCGGGCAGGAAAACGGATTAAGGTCGTCAACATCCAATATGCCGGCAATAGTCGGTTTTGCCAAAGCTTCTGAAATTTGCAAAAAAGAAATGGTAAAAGAGCAAAAGAGGCAGGAAAAATTAAGAGATTATTTGATAAAAAATTTATTAAAAATAAAAAGCAGTTATTTAAACGGCCATCCAAAAGAAAGGCTTGCAAATAATGTTAATGTAAGATTTGATTTTATTGAAGGCGAGACGTTAATTATGCAGCTGGACATGGCGGGCATTGCCTGCTCTACCGGCTCTGCCTGTTCTTCAGCTACTTTAGAGCCGAGCCATGTTTTACTGGCAATAGGGCTAAAACCGCAGGAGGCACATGGCTCTTTGCGAATTTCATTGGGAAGACAGACAACTGAAAAAGAGATTAACAAATTAATTGAAGTTTTGCCTAAAATTATAAAAAAAATAAGAGATATTTCACCATTTAAAGCATAAAGTCGCGAGAAGGCAAAAATAAAATAATTTTTTGCGCGCCCCGCCCACAGCCAGCCCGAACAAAAAATTATTTTTATTTTTGCCTTCTCAAAAAAATATGAAAAATAATATTTGCGGCGGATTATATACGTCGAAAGTTATGGAGACATTTAAAAATCCTCATAACTCCGGAAAAATTAAAAATGCAGACGGCACGGGAAAAGTGGGCAATATTGTCTGCGGAGATGTAATGCATTTGTATATTAAGGTTGCTAAAAATAAAAAAGGAGAGGAAATAATAAAAGACATAAAGTTTGAAACTTTTGGATGCGTGGCGGCAATTTCAACAAGCAGTATTATTACTGACATGGCAAAAGGAAAAACAATAAAAGAAGCGTTAAAAATTACAAAAGACAATGTAATAAAATCTTTGGGAGAATTGCCCAAAATAAAATATCATTGTTCCGTTTTGGCTGTGGATGCTTTGGTTGAGGCAGTTTATGATTATTTGTTAAAAAATAAAAAAGAGATCCCGCCAGATTTGCAGAAAAAACACGATTTAATTAAAAAATCAGAAGATATAATAAATGAGAGATATAAAAAATGGAAAAACTAAAAGAGTTTTAGTTGCGATGTCGGGCGGAGTTGATAGCTCTGTGGCTGCTGCCTTGTTAAAAAAACAGGGCTATTTTGTAATAGGTATTTTTATGAAATTTTGGGTGCCTGCGGGTGGAACGCAAAACAACACAGAAAAGGACGCAAAACAACACAAAATAGAAAATAGATGCTGTTCTACGGAATCTGAAAAGATGGCAAGATTAGTTGCCAAAAAAATTGGTATTCCTTTTTATGCGCTGAATGCAGAAAGAGAATTCAAAAAAAAGGTTGTAGATTATTTTTTATTAGAATACAAAAAAGGCAATACTCCAAATCCCTGCGTTGTTTGCAATAAAGAAATCAAATTTGGGTTTTTAATAAAAAAAGCGCTTTCTTTGGGCGCTGATTATGTGGCAACCGGACATTATGTTGCTGTAAAAAATGGTAAATTGTTCAAAGCGGCTGATAAAAATAAAGATCAGAGCTATTTTTTATGGCAGTTAAATCAAAAACAACTGGAAAAAGTTTTGTTTCCTTTGGCTGATTATACAAAGCCCGAGGTAAGAAAATTAGCAAAAAAGTTTAAATTGCCCACAGCCCAGACACCAGAATCTCAGGAAATTTGCTTTGTGCAAAACACAACAAATGAATTTTTGAAAAAATATCTGAAAATAAATCCAGGGAATATTGTTGGTAAAAACGGAAAACTTTTAGGAAAACATCAGGGTTTATGGTTTTATACAATAGGCCAGAGAAGGGGGCTGGAAATTCCACAGGGACCATATTATGCTGTTGCAAAAGATACTAAAAAAAATATTCTGATTGTTTCAAAAAATAAAAAAGATTTATTGCAGAAAGAGTTAATTGCAAAAAATGTAAACTGGACCAGCCATCAAAAATTACCATTAAATTGTGAAGTTAAAATAAGATATAAAAGCAATTCAGCAACAGCTAAAATTTATAAATTAGGCGCTAAAAAAATAAAAGTTATTTTTGAAAAACCCCAAGCGGCTGTGACTCCGGGCCAGTCAGCCGTATTTTACGCTGGCCGAGAGTTATTGGGCGGGGGAATAATAGAGTAAAAGGGATTGAGTCTTCACCATACAGATTGTACTTTTTCCAAAAAGGAGAGTTTGTTTTTCCCATATTTTCATCGTAGATGTATTGACTTAATGGTGAAGACTTGACAAGGTTTTTTATTTTGCTACAATAGACCTATACCATAGGTATGGGTATTAATACAATTTCATCTGTTAGGAATTATGCTGAGCGCGTGATAATATTAAAATTACTTTAATATGAAAAAATATATTTACATAATTTTATTTTCAATTATTTTTGCCGTTATTTTTCTGCCGGTATTTTCTGCTTTTGCCCATGGCATGATGGGTTATGGCGATGACGACTATGGCATGATGGGCTACGGAATGATGGGATATGGGATTTTGCCATTCGGCTGGATAGGATTTGTTTTGATGGCATTTTTCTGGGTTTTGATTGCGGTCATTATTTTTGCCGTTGCGAGGTGGGTTGTTAGCGCCTTAAATCACAAAGACGAAAGCCGTAATTCAGCGCTGGATATTTTAAAAGAAAGATATGCCAAGGGCGAAATTAACAAAGAGGAATTTGAAGATAAAAAAAGAGATTTGTTATAGATATTAAAAGGTTGGCGTAAAAATAACATAAAAGATAAAAAATATATGGAAAAAAATTGTAAATGCAATCCCCATAAAACAGAAAATGAATTTTGTGATTATTGCGGCAAAAGGAAAGACGAATGTGTTTGTGATAATTTAGAAACAAGCGGCAAATATGAAGCCGATGAAGAATTATTATAAATAATAAAAAATTATGAAGATAAACAAAGAAAAAACACTTATTAATTTTAAAAAGGCGCAAAGTTTAACTTCAAAAATTGTTGAAATGATAGAAAACGATGAATACTGTATTGATATTATGCAACAGAATTTAGCTGTTATCGGCCTTTTAAGGTCAGCTCACGAAATGTTGATGGAAAACCATCTGAACAGCTGTTTTAAGAACGCCATGGCATCAAAAAATGAAAAGAAGAAAAAAGAAATGACGGACGAGATATTAAAGGTCACAAAATTATTTAATAAGTAAAATATATGAATAAACAACACATTTATAGAGTTGAAGGGATGAATTGTCATTCCTGCGAAGTACTAATCAAAGAAGGTCTAATAAAGCTTCCTAATATAAAAACTATTGAAGTTTCTGCCTCTAAGGGAGAGGTGACAATAGAATATGAAGGCGATAAGCCAAACCTTGAGAGGTTGAATGATATTTTTCGAGAAGAAGAATTCATTTTTTCTGATAAACAGGTGGTAGAAGATAGCGCGCCGGTAGCGGCTGAAGTTGTAAAATCTGACAAAACAGATCTTGTAACAAATGTCGCCACTAAAGAGCATGTGTATAACGTTAAGGGTATGCATTGCGCTTCTTGTGAAATTTTGATTGAAAAAAAGCTTTTGGATTTGCAAAATATAAAATCGGTTGACGCTTCAACTGCCAAAGAAGAGGTTGTTATAGAATACGAAGGCGACAGGCCGAATCCCGAAAGATTGAGTAAAATTTTTAAAGAGGAAAATTATATTTTTTCTGATTTAATCGGAGCGGCAGAAAGGAAAAACCCCGTAAGCCGCGCAGAAGGCCAGGCTGGCAAAAAAACCAATGCAACTTTGGTTGCCTTTAATATAGCCATTTTCATAATTATTGCTTTTTTATTGCTGCAGAAAATGGGCATTGCTAATTTTATCAGCCTGGACTCAACGTCATCTTTATTCGCATTTCTGGGATTTGGGTTTTTGGCCGGAATGTCCAGCTGCGCGGCGCTGGTTGGCGGAATTGTTTTATCAATGTCAAAGCAATGGAATAGTCTTTATTCAGAAGACCAGTCAGCTTCAAAAAAGCTTCAGCCTCATATAATGTTTAATGCAGGGAGAGTTATTTCTTATGTCGTTTTGGGCGGAGTTTTGGGAATGATAGGGAGCCGGCTGCAAATTTCTCCTCAATTCACGGCATTTTTAATTGTTGCTGTTTCTTTTCTAATGGTTGCTTTGGGCTTGCAGATGCTCGGGGTAAAAGCATTCAGAAAATTTCAGGTTTCAGCTCCAAAAACAGCAACAAGATATATCGCCAATGAAAATAATTTTCAGGGCAAGCATATGCCATTTATTATGGGAGCTTTAACGTTCTTTTTGCCGTGCGGTTTTACTATCATGGCTCAAAGTTTGGCCTTGCTTTCCGGAAATGTTTTCCAGGGGGCATTAATAATGGGAGCCTTTGCTCTGGGGACAGTTCCCTCCCTTTTATTTATCGGACTTTCCAGCGTTAAGTTTTCCTCAAAACCTCATTTAGCAGAAAGGTTTTCAAAGGTTGCAGGATTTTTAGTCCTATTCTTTGCATTATTTAATATGTCTTACCAAGCAAATGTTTTAGGATTTACCGGATTTAGCAATATTATCGGCCAAAACCAAACGCAGAATGTTGCTGACGAAAAAGACCTGCCTCCGATTATTGACGGCAAGCAGGTGATTAAAATGATAGCTTACAGCTCAAAAGATGTTCCGAATTATTTTAAAGTCAGAGCAGGGATTCCTGTAAGATGGGAAATAACAGCAGACAGTTCGGCCGGGGGATGCAACAGTTCAATTATTTCTGGCAATTTATTTTCGGGAGCGATTCCTTTAACTCCGGGCCAAGTTTCAGTAAAAGAATTTACCCCGCAGAAAACCGGTAAATTTAGATTCAGCTGTCAGATGGGCATGATTTCAGGGATTATAGAGGTTGTAAACGCAAGTAATGCGAGCAGCAATTCGGGGATAGAGACGGCTTCTGCCGCCTCCAGCGCAGTTAATGACCAGGTTGTTCCATCGGGGGCAAGCGGGTGTGGCTGTGGCGGAGGCGGCGGCAATGCCTGCGGGGCAAAATAGTAAAATATGACAAAGATTACATCAGAAACTACGTTAAAAGAAATATTGGAGAAAAAAGGAGCCGCAGAAATTTTAATGGAAAACAACGTGCCGTGTTTATCTTGTCCGATGGCTTCTTTTGAAATTGATAAACTGAAAA
>Ga0155102_155_pt1 | contig 18531 bp, 14 predicted proteins | sample RifCSPhighO2_01_FD_106070 | JGI IMG/M metagenome (GOLD analysis project Ga0155102, IMG submission 106070) | Candidatus Staskawiczbacteria bacterium RIFCSPHIGHO2_01_FULL_36_16
ATATTAATGTAATGCCTCTTATTTACGATGAAAAAAACCAAAGATGTAATATAATGATTTTTAATCACAAGAAAGCAATAGAAAAAACCGAAAGAATTATTTATATCAATAAGAAACAAAAATTTGATAAACAAAAAAGGAAGGTAGTTGCAGGGAAGGGTAGAAAACACCCAATTTTTATGTTTGTGGATGGTGACAGTAATTATATTTGCGAAGTTAGATATGGCGGAGCATCGGCCAACGCACTACAAAGAGGGCTTTGGACACATACCAAAAATGCTATTTTTTATTTTGATTCATTGACAAATGGTTGGATAAATTATTCACATAATAAAACATTAGTAAAACTATTTAGCCTTGCACTAAATAGCACGGAGAGAGGGCATGAATTGGCAAACGAAATTTTGCAAAAAGATATAGATAAGTTGAAAAAAGATGACTAATCAACAATTAAGCCAACAATTAAATATCTATGGTAAAGCTGCCTTAATTGCACCTCGAACGGAAGGAATAAAATATGCAGGTTCAAAACTTAAAATATTGCCATACATCGTAGAAATTCTAAATGGATTAGACGGAATACGCAATGTGCTCGACGGATTTAGTGGTTCTACTCGAGTTTCCCAAGCATTTGCAAAATTAGGATTTGATACAACATCAAGTGATATTTCGGCATGGTCAGAAGTTTTTGCTAATTGTTATTTATTATCAAAAAAACCAAATAAATTTTATCAGGAAATAATAAACCATTTAAATAATTTAAAAGGATACAATGGATGGTATACTGAAAATTATGGAGCAGATTTAACAACGATAAAAAGACCGTTTCAAATGAAAAATACACGAAAATTAGATGCGATAAGAGATGAAATTGAAAAATTAAATCTGCAATACGAAGATAAATGTGTAATTCTTGCTAGCTTAATTTATGCGCTTGATTCGGTGGATAGCACGCTCGGACATTATGTTGCTTATTTGTCTAAATGGTCGCCTCGTTCTTACAAAGATATGCTCTTGAAACTACCAAACAGATTCGAAAATAGAAGTGAAAATAAAGTAATCCGTGGAGATATTTTTGATACAGTAGCAAAAAATAAATTTGATTTTGTGTATTTTGATCCGCCATATGGGTCTAACAATGAAAAAATGCCACCGAGCAGGGTTCGGTACGCTTCATATTATCATATTTGGACAACAATTATTAAAAATGATAAGCCTATCGTTTTTGGAGTTGCAAATCGTAGAGAGGATAGCAGGGATAATGTTGCAGTTTCTGTTTTTGAAGAATTTAGAAAGGACGAAAGCGGGAATTTTATCGCTATGCAGGCCTTACGAAAATTAATTCGAGAGACTAATTCCAAATATATTTTGTTGTCATACAGTTCTGGCGGAAGAGCGACAAAACAAGAATTAAACGACATAATAAACGAGTCGGGGAAATTGATGAAATTGGTTGAAATTGATTATAAAAAAAATGTCATGGCAAATATGCGATGGACAAATGAATGGATAAATAGCGATGGAAAGCATTGTGAGTATTTATTTTTAATGGAAAAAAAATAATTATATAAAATATAGAAATATGCTTGATATAAATTTTATTCGCGAAAATCCAAATAAAGTAAAAGAAGCCTGTGAGAAAAAGCAGACCAAAGTTGATGTAGATAAAGTTTTAGAATTGGACGAGAAAAAAAGAGAATTGATGACCGAGATGGAAAATTTAAAATCCGAGCAAAATAAAATAAGTAAAGCTGGTCATGATGAGTCAGCAATAAATAAAGCCAAAGAATTAAAAGAAAAATTTAAAGGGCTGGAGCCGGAGTTGGAAAAAGTGGAACAAGCGTTAAAAGCTTTGCTTTCGCAGCTGCCAAATATTCCATTTGACGACGTGCCGGTTGGAAAAGACGATTCAAGTAATGTTGTTATGCGACAAGTCGGTAAAAAACCGAAGTTTAGTTTTACTGCAAAAGATTATATACAGTTAGGAAAAGATTTGGATTTAATTGATACAGAAAGAGCCGCAAAAGTGGCAGGTCCAAGGTTTGGATATATAAAAAACGAGTTGCCCTTGATTGAATTTGCTTTGATAAATTTGGTAATGGATACTGTTAAAAAAGAAGGATTTATTCCTGTCATTCCGCCAGTGATGCTGAAAGAAGAGATGGCGCGGGGGACGGGATATTTTGAGGCAACAGATAAGAACGAGGCATATTTTTTACCGGAAGATAAAATGTATTTGGCGGGCACAGCCGAGCAGTCAATGGCGGCAATGCATACTAATGAAGTTTTAGAATTAAAATATCTGCCAAAAAGATACATTGCATTTTCAACTTGTTTTAGAAGAGAGGCAGGAAGTTATGGCAAAGACACAAAGGGTATTTTAAGGGTGCATCAGTTTGATAAATTAGAAATGTTTATTTTATGCAAGCCGGAAGATTCAAAAAAAGAGCATCAGTTGCTTTTATCTATAGAAGAAAAATTAATGAAGGCATTAGAGCTTCCATATCAGGTGATAAATATCTGCACCGGCGACTTGGGCAGGCCGGCCGCATCAAAATATGATATTGAAACGTGGCTTCCGTCAGAAAACAAATATAGAGAAACTCATTCAACTTCAAATTGCACTGATTTTCAGGCAAGAAGATTAAATATACGATATAAAAACAAGGCAGGAAAAATGAATTTTGCGCATACTTTAAATGGCACAGCTTTTGCAATTGGCAGAATTTTAATAATGATTATGGAAAATTACCAGCAGAAAGATGGGAGCATAAAAGTTCCCAAAGCGTTACAAAAATACTGCGGTTTTAAAGTTATTAAATAATTTTAAGTGGAAATAATAATTAACGGAATAAAAACTAATTATATAACAATGGGCAAGGGGGCTCCGTTTATTGTTTTACATGGCTGGGGTTCGGGTTCTGACAGGTGGATAAAGGAAGCTGAAATAATTTCTAAAAAAAACTTTCAGGTTGTTATTCCGGACCTGCCGGGATTTGGCGAATCAGACAAACTGACAAGGCCATGGACAATTAATGATTATGTAAAATGGTTTGAAGATTTCACAAAAATTTTTGAAATACAGGACTTTTATCTGCTTGGATATTCTTTTGGCGGGGCCTTAGCTTCAAAAATAGCTGTAAAATATCCTCAAAGAGTGAAAAAATTATTTTTGGTGGCATCGGCTGTTATAAGAAAAAAAACAGCCAAAAAAGGTTTTTTAGCAAAAATTTCCAAGTTTATAAAATTTTTTTATTTTGTGCCATATTACGCCCTTTTTAGAAAAGCAGTTTATAAATTTATCATAAGAAAAAGCGACTATGTTTATGCAGAAGGAATAATGAAGCAGACCTATTTAAACGCGATTTCAGACGACCTTTCTCACCATTTGTCGTTTATAAGAGTTCCCACAGTTATTATTTGGGGCGATAAAGACCAGTCTGTGCCCATAGATGATGCTAAATTTATAAATAATAAGATAAAAAATTCAAAGCTTATAATTATTGAGGGAGCTGACCACTTAATGCACAAAACAATGCCGGAAGTTCTAGCAGAAAAAGTTTTAAATAATTTATAGCATGTTCCTACTTTTAAATATTCTTTGGCTTATACGGACATCTAAATTTGTCCTGTTTTGGATTTATTTATGGCAATTGAAAGAATACCATGTCGGCCGTTTTTTAGACCATTTCAAAACATACAAGGGCAAAAAACTTTTTTTCAATTATTTTTTGTTGTCCAAAATTATTTTGCTTTTATTGTTTGTTTTTTCTCCGTGGTTTTTTTCTTTATGGTTTTATGCTTTGTTTCTCATTTATTTGGCGGAAACTTTGCTGTTTTTCTGGCAGATTGCCCGAAAAAATATCAAAAAGCCGGTAAAAACCCTTAAGGCGGTTTTTTTGCTCGCAGTCTGCCTTGTAATCGCAGGCTTTTTTGCCTCATATGTTTTGGCGTATTTGGCTGAGGATTTACAGCCAGCCTGGCTTTTGCTGTTTGATATTTTATTGCCTTTAATTGTTTCTTTTGCCGTGCTTTTGTTCCAGCCGGTTTTTGTAGTTTTAAGGAATAATATTTTGAAGAAGGCGGCTGAAAAAATAAGGGGCCTTAAAAACCTTAAGGTAATTTGCGTTACGGGCTCATACGGTAAAACTTCTACTAAAGAATTTTTAACTGCGATACTTTCTAAAAAATTTAAAACTTTGTGCACAAAAGAGCACCAAAATTCTGAAATTGGAATTGCAAGGCGGATTTTAGATGATTTAAAACAAGAGCATCAGGTTTTTATCGCAGAAGTCGGCGCTTATAATAAAGGCAAGGTAAAGGAGGCATGCTCAATGTTAAAACCAGAAATAGGAATTGTTACGGGCGTTAACGAACAGCATCTTTCGCTTTTTGGCTCTATGAAAAATTTGCTGTCTGCTGAGGGAGGAAGGGAATTAGCAGGCCTTTTGCCGGAAAATGGGGTTTTGATTTTAAATGGAGATAATAAATATTGCATAGACCTTTATAGAAAGTCAGACAATTTTACAAAAGCAAGAAAAAAAATTTACAGCACAGATAAAAATAAAATTGTATCCGACCTGCGGGCAGAAGACTCTGTTGCCTCTAAAAATGCAATTTCGTTTGTAGTTGTTGATAATCCGCCGGCCGGCGGAAGGAATTTAATGCATTTTTCCGCAAATGTTCTGGGACTGCATAACGTGCAGAACCTTTTGGCGTCCATATTAACAGCCAGGGAATTAGGAATGAGTTTTGAAGAAATTTCCGATGCTTTTTCTGATTTGAAGCCCGAATATGCCGGGATGATTTTAAAAAATGGAAAACACGGCATTATTGTTATTGACTCCTCATATTCTGCCAATCTAGACGGGGTTTTGGCTGATTTGGACTATCTTTCAATTTATCCGCAAAAAAAAGTTATTATAATGCCCAGTTTGATTGAGCTCGGGCAAAAATCTGCAGAAATTCATGAAAAAATCGGCAGAAAAATAGGGCAGATTTGCGATATGGTAATAATCACAAGCAAAGATAAATTTGAAGATATAAAAAAAGGAGCTGTTGGCGAGGGCATGCAAAGCAAGGATGTTTTATTGTGCGACAAGCCGCAGGATATTTTTTCTATAATAACCCTTTTTTGCAAAGCAGGCGATGCTGTTTTGCTGGAAGGTCGGGTGCCGGAGAAGCTTGTGAAGTTTTTAGTTGTTAATTAATTTATGTTTTGTAAATTTAAGCCGATTTCCATTTCTTTGTCGCCGAATGTGGAAAAAGATGATTTGCATCTGGCGTTAAATTTGATTATACGGCCATGGCTGTGGAAGCGCGGCAAGGCAATTGAAGAAATAGAAAGCGAGTTTAAGAAATATCTTGACGTAAAGTATGCAGTTTCTTTTAATTCCGGAAGAAGCGCGCTTTATGCAATTCTAAAAGCCCTGAATGAAATTGAAGGGTTAAAAAAAGGCGATGGTGTTGCTCTTCAGGCGTTTACCTGCAATGCGGCAATAAATCCGATTTTGTGGGCTGATTTGGAGCCCATTTACATTGATTGCGACAAAGATGATTTTAATATGGATGTAAGTGATTTAAAGGCCAAAATCAGCCCCGAAACCAAGGTTTTGATGGTTCAGCACACATTTGGCTTGCCGGCAAACATGGGCGAAATTATGGCTATTGCTTCGTCTCGCCGAAGCCCGCAGGGCGAAGGCGGATGCGACCCATTAATTATTATAGAAGACTGCGCGCATTCGTTAGGAGCTGAATATAAAAGTCAAAAAGTCGGCACTTTTGGCAAAGCAGCTTTTTTTAGCTTTTCACGAGATAAAATTATTTCATCTGTTTACGGCGGAATGGCAGTCACTAACGACGACAAGATAGCTGAAAGCCTTCGGCAGGCTCAGGCCGAATTTGGCATGCCAAATTCGTTTTGGATATTGCAGCAGATGCTTCATCCTATTTTGCTGCACTATATTATTTTACCGGTTTATAATTTTTTGGATTTAGGAAAAATGTTTTTAGTTTTGTCCCAGTGGCTTCATATTTTGTCAAAAGCAGTGCACTGGAAAGAAAAGAGGGGACAAAGGCCTGATTATTTTCCAAAAGCTCTGCCAAACGACATGGCAATATTGGCTTTAAACCAGTTTAAAAAACTGCAAAAATTCAATGAACACCGGCAAAAAATCGCTGATTATTATTACGAAAATTTGAAAAATACAGAATTTATTTTACCTCCAAAGCCGCAAAATATTTTTTTGCGTTTTACAATAAAACATCCAAAAGCCCATCAGATAATTTATGACGCCTGGCACAAGCAAAACATTTTGCTGGGAGACTGGTACGCCACCCCCATAGCGCCTTTTGACACAAAATTAGAAGAAATGCATTACAAAATTGGAATGTGCCCCAATGCTGAAAAACTGGCAAAAATAACACTGAATCTGCCAACGCATATAAATATTTCTCAGAAGGACGTTGAAAGGATTATTAAGTTTCTGAAAAAAAATGAAAATTGAAAATAAAACAATTATTTTTAAAACAAAAGAAACTCTTGATTTTGTTGATATAACAGAACTTGTTGGAAAATTCATAAAAGAAAGCAAGATAAAAGACGGGCTTGTTAATGTGCAGATTTTACATACTTCAGCTGCATTAATTGTTAATGAAAATGAGCCATTGCTTATTGAAGATTTTAAAAAAAATATTGAGAAGACAGCTGCCAGGTTTGAAAATTATAAACACGACAATTTATCAAAGAGAACTGTAAACTTATGCGATAATGAATGTATAAACGGCCATTCTCACTGCAAGGCAATTCATTTGTTAGTTAACGCCACCTTAAATATAATTTCAGGAGAACTTCAGCTCGGCCAATGGCAAAGAGTTTTTTTAGTTGAGCTGGACAGGCCCAGAAACAGAAAAATCCAGATGCAAATTATAGGAAATTAATTTAGATAAAATGGAAATAAGGGAAATAGAAAATAAAGAGGAGTGGGAGAATTTTCTGCAAACTTGCGCAGAAAAAAGTTTTTTGCATTCATGGAGCTGGGGTGAATTTAACAGGGCAATGAGTTCACCCTCCACTAACTTTGAAGTAGGGTCTGGGAAAGACAATAATGTAACAGAGGAGAACCCAAAGTTAGTGGGGGGCAAGAAAATTTGGCGGTTTGGCATATATCAGGGCGATAATTTAATGTCAGTTGCCTTGGTCATAAAAGTGTCTGCCATGCGGGGGACTTTTTTGTTTGTTCCGCACGGGCCCGTTGTTTCGGAGAGTCTGGGAATAAAAGATAAAAAGGAGATATTGCAGCTGCTGCTTACTGAAATTGAGAATATTGTCAAAGAAGAAAAAGCAAGTTTTGTGAGAATTTCGCCAATTTGGGAGAGAACGGAAGAAAATATAAATATTTTTAAAGATTCTATTGCAAAAGAAGCGCCAATACATATGCACCCCGAAGTTACATGGGAATTAGATATTACTCTGCTGAAAGAAGACCTTTTAATGGATATGAGAAAAACTACAAGATATTTAATCCGCCAGGCAGAAAAAAATCCAGATATCCAAATTATAAGAAGCAATAAGCCAGAAGACCTTAAATTTTTTTGGCCCGTTTATTCAGAGACCGCAAAAAGGCATTATTTTGCGGTATTTTCTGAAAAATATTTGCAAACTGAGTTTGATATTTTTTCAAAAGACAGCGAAGTTTTATTATTTTTGGGTAAATATAAAGGAGAAATTGTTTCTGCTGCCATTTTTATTTTTTGGCAGGACACTTGTTTTTATCATCACTCCGGCTCCTTGTCAAAATATAATAAAATACCGGTTTCATACTTATTGCAGTGGGAGGCGATAAAAGAAGCAAAAAATAGGGGATGCAAAACGTACAATTTTTGGGGAATAGCGCCAATTTCTCCTTCGGCAGAAATTGGAAATCCCAAATCCCAAAATTATAAAAATATGATAGTAGATTCTTTAGACAAAAATCACCCATGGTATGGTTTAAGTTTATTCAAAATCGGATTTGGGGGATACAAAAGAGAATATGTAAAAACACAGGATTTTATTATTTCTAAAAAATACTGGTTAAATTATATAATAGAAAAAATAAGGAAGCGAAAAAGGGGATTGTAAATCTCTAATTATTTCAATTGACCCGATCAAATAATTTTTTTAGAACAATTAGAACAATTAGAATAATTTTTGTTGTGTCTTACAGAAAAAGCTATCTCAAAAATAAAACACATAAAATAAAGCCAAAAAAATCATTGTTTAAAATGCCTGTTTTTTGGCATTCTGTTCTGTTTTTGGCTTTCGTCGGCGTCATTTTTTATTTTTTTTTATTTTTTCAGAAATTCCAGATTAAAAATATAATAATTTCAGGCAATGAAAAGGTCAGCTCGCAGGACATCAAAAATATAGTTTTGTCAGAGGTAGATAAAAAAATTATAAGTTTTTTGAATTTTAACATAAAATCTAGAAGCTTTTTTTTGGCTGACGCAAAAAATATTAAAAAACAAATTTTAGACAGCTTTCCGATGGCAGAAAATGTAAAAGTAAACAAAAATTTTCCAGAAAGCATAATTGTTGAAGTAAAAGAGAGAAGCCCGTTTGCTGTTTTCTATTCCCAAAATAACGATGACCGTTTTTATATTGATGAAAATGGAGTGGTTTTTGAACAATTGCAGGAGTTTGGGCAGGATATGCTGGCTGTGCGGCAATTAACAAACAGCGGAAGCATTTTTTTAGGGAAAAAAGCTGTTGAAAAAAATATTATGGAAGCTGTTTTGAAGATTAAAAAAAGCCTTAATGAAAAATTTAAAATAGACATAAAAGAAGCAGATATTTCAAAGTCTATGAGGCTGGATGTTAAAACTGGTGAAAATTGGCAGATTTATTTTAATTTGAGCCCGGACTCTGACATTAATTTGCAGATTACAAAATTAAACCTGTTATTAACAGGGGAAATCAGCAAAGAAGCAAGAAAGAATTTAGAATACATAGATTTGAGGTTTGACAGGGCATACTATAAATAATTTTCAATTTTAAATCAATTTTTTAAATTTTTAAAACGCTGCTAAATAGCGTTTTTGTTTGACAAAAGATTAATATTATTATATAATACAAGAATAAGGAATTCGTCGGTTATTTTATGGAAAAAGATAATCTTATAGACTTCTTTGAGAAATTTTTAAAAAGTAAAATTTTATTTTACTCTGCTGTTTGTTTATTGGTTTTGAAGATATTGATATTTTTATTGTTTGTGAATTTCCCTGATAATATATTTTTTGCAGATATAACAAAAACAGATTTTGTAAATATGCTAAACGAGACAAGAGAATCTTTTGGGCTGTATTCTTTGGCAGAAAGCCAGAGTTTAGACCAGGCAGCTGAAATGAAAGCCGAGGATATGGTGCAAAAGCAGTATTTTTCCCATGTCAGTCCCCAAGGGCTGACTCCGTGGCATTGGTTTTTACAGTCAGGATATAACTATAAGTATGCCGGAGAAAATTTAGCAATTGGATTTTATGATTCAAAAGAAGCCTTCAACGCATGGTTGAATTCTCCTTCGCACAGGGAAAATATATTAAATAAGAACTATAAAGAAGTGGGCACAGCTGTTTTAGACGGGTTTGGACCCAATAATGCTATTGTAGCAGTCCAGCTTTTTGGAGCTCAACTGCCAGAAAAAGTTTTAGCAAATGTTAATAATGATAATACTAACGAAAATTTATTGCAGGAAAATAATCAAGATGTAATTTTGCAGCAAGAAACAACAGAAGAGGAAAATTCTTTGTCCGCAAATAATACCGATGCAGATTCTAAAAAAGTTCTGCCCGGAGCAACAACCCTCGTATCTTTAGAGCCGTTAAAAAATAATACCTCAGACGATTTATATTCTAGATTTTTAAATTTTATAGCGTATGATTATAATGCGATAATACAGGATATTATTTACGGCCTTTTAACGGTTGTGACAGGAATTTTATTATTCGCCTTATTATTTGATTTTAACGCTTATACCCAGAAGAAATTTATTTTTAGAGCGTTTATTGTAATAATTTTGTTATCTTCTGCAACGTTATTTGACAGAGAATTGATAATTTCAATAATCCCTCATCAAATAATAATTTAAAATGGATAAAAAACAATTAATTAAAACAACAAAAATTGTAGCCATAATATATGTTGCCAGTTTTTTGGTTATAAATTGGAATGATGTTTCCTGGGTTTTTAATTATAAAGAAGTTTCAGGACTGGTCAGCGATTTTTTTAATCCGTATCCTTCCATAGACGCATCTTCCATTAATGATGCTTATTTTTATCCAAATCACAGCCAGAATACGGGACGGGTGATAGCAGAAGTTAAAACCGCTTATACGGAAAAACAAAATACATTAGAAGTGCCCAAACTAGGCATTTCGGTTCCTATAATTTTTTCTCAAAGCACAGATAAATCATTAATAATGAAAGATTTAAATGCCGGAGTTGTTTATTATCCAGGGTCTGTATATCCCGGACAAATAGGGCAGATTGTAATTTTGGGGCATTCAGCTCCTGCAGGCTGGCCGAAAATAAAACACGATTGGGTTTTTAGCGGCTTGAATAATTTGGCTGCCGGCGATATTATTTTAATAGATTTAAATAATAAACAATATACATATACGGTCAGGCAAAAAACCATTATCAGCAAAGGAGCTGATATTCCTGCTTATAATTCCGATAACAATATTTTAACCCTGGTTAGCTGCTGGCCGCCGGGCAAAGATTATCAAAGAATTGCCGTACAAGCGGAATTAAACAGCAATTAATGCTATTGCGCAGGCGCGTGCGGCAAGCCCGCTAAAATTTTGACATTTTACATGCAATATGATAGGTTATGCCATTAGTAAAAATATTTAAAATTATTAAATATTTTAAAAAATATGGAAATAATCAATAAATATCCAAAAATTGGAGGAATGGCCATCTTTTTGATAGTTGCGTTGGGTTTGCTTTCAGCAAGCTCTGCTTTTGCTTCAGCACTAAGCATCTCTGGAACATGTGTTGATGACGATATAAGAGTAAGTAAAAACGATACAGTTGTTTATGACGGCGATATCATAAGCAATTGCGGGCCGATTTATGTTAACATTGATGCCGGTTGCGATGATAAAATTAAATTAGACTTAAAAGATAATTATCAGACTAAAATAAAATTTGACGGCATAACGCTTTCTCATGACGGTCTCTCAAAATCAGTGGGCGGATTTTATTATAAAGGCGGATGGGTTTCTGCGGGACAGAAAGTTGCCTCTCAGTTTCCAAGCGTAAGATATTATAATACCGATATAGATGGGTCTAGGACTCTCAGAGAATTGGGGCTTTGCGCTCCAGTTCCAGTTCCAAATTTAACTGTTTCTTGCTCAGCTTATCCTAATCCGGTGGATATAAATCAATCAGTCGCTTTCTCTTCTAATGTTTCCGGAGGCATAGGAAGCTATACATATTTATGGTCAGGAGCTTGCAGCGGAAGTAATCAAAATTGTGCAAATTCTTTTTCCCAGCCGGGAACGCAGACAGCTGCATTGTCAGCAACATCAGGAATCCAAACACAATCTGCAAATTGTTCAGTTAATGTTAACCAATCTATAATAAATTACGACCACAAAGACTGCTGGGACAATGATGTTTATTGGTATAACTCAAATAACGTAAGAAATGATTTGTATCAAAATTGTACAGACTCTCAAATTTGTCAAAACGCAAAATGCGTAGATGTTGCCTGCGGCACAAACTCTGACTGCGGAACAGACGGTTATACAGGAGGTTCTGTTTGTTATGGCAACTATGTCTATAAAAATTATAAAACTTATACCTGCAACAATCCCGGCACAGTCAACGCAAACTGCTCTAACCAAACAACTGAAAAATATTATGCAACTTGCGCTTTTGGAAAAACCTGCCAAAACGGACAGTGCGTTAACATTGCCTGCAGTTCTAACACAGACTGCGGAACCAACGGATATGTAGGCGAACCTTTCTGCAACGCTAACGATAATTCTGTTTACAAAAATTATAAAATTTATACCTGTTTTAATCCGGGAACTGTAAACTCAAGCTGCACCAGTTCTACATCTCCTCAATTACAGCACGCATGCGGCGTTGGAAAAACTTGTACTAACGGAAGTTGTGTAACAGTTAATATCGCTTGCTCTAAAAACTCTGACTGCGGAAGCAACGGATATATCGGCAACCCATTCTGCCAGGGCAATTCTGTCTACAAAAACTATATCACTCATGCCTGCAACAATCCGGGAACTGCCAGCTCATATTGTTCTGACTCAAGCCTTCCTAAATTAACAAAAACTTGTACTCAAAATCAGACCTGTTCAGAAGGCGACTGCACAACAGTGACTGTTGCCTGCAATACTGATTCTAACTGCGGAACAAACGGATTTACGGGAAACGCTTTCTGCCAGGACGGAAACGTTTTCAGAAATTTTACAACTTATGTATGCAATAACCATGGAACAGCCCAGAGCTTCTGCTCAAATTCCACAACAGCCCAGTTAACCAAAGCATGCGGCACAAACCAGGCCTGCAATAACGGAAGTTGCGCCAGCCAGAATATTGCCTGCGGGTCAAATTCTGATTGTGGAAGCAACGGACTTACGGGAAACGCTTTCTGTCAGGATAACAACGTCTACAAAAATTTTATTACCTATTCATGCAACAACCCTGGAACAAACTTAAGTTATTGTTCAAGTTCTCTTACTCCTCAATTAACTAAAACATGTTCTCCAACCCAAACCTGTACCAACGGCAGTTGTACAACTGTAAGTATTGCCTGCAGAAATAATTCTGAATGCGGGGCTAACGGATATATCGGCTCACCATTCTGCCAAGGCAACTCTGTTTACAAAAATTATATTATCAATACCTGCAACAACCCCGGCACAACCCAGAGTTATTGTTCTAACTCAAGCCTTCCTCAATTAACGCGAACCTGCACGCAAAACCAAACATGTTCTTCTGGAAGCTGTCATGATATTGTTATTGCCTGCGGCACAAACTCTGACTGCGGAACCAACGGATACGCAGGAAGTCCGTTTTGCCAGTCAGGCAATGTTTATCAAAATTACAAAACTTACACCTGCAACAACCCGGGTACAGCTGACGCCAGCTGTACCAACTCCACGCAAGCGCAGTTAAAAAATACCTGCACGCAAAACCAAACATGTTCTTCTGGAAGCTGTATAAATGTAAACATCGCTTGCAACACAAATTCTGATTGTGGAAGCAACGGACTTACGGGCAGTTTGTTTTGCCAGTCAGGCAACGTATATAAGAATTACAAAACATACACCTGCTTAAATCCCGGCATAGCCTCAGCAAGATGCACCAACTCCACGCAAGCTCAGTTGCAAGATACCTGCACGGGGAACCAGACCTGCTACAACGGCCAATGCGCGAACATCGCTTGCGATAGAAACTCTGACTGCGGAACCAACGGATACGCAGGAAGCCCGTTTTGCCAGTCAGGCAACGTATACCAGAACTACAGAAGATATATTTGCGATTACGCGGGAACTACTAACGCTGTATGTTCAAGTTCAGATACAGCGCAGTTAAAAAATACCTGTACTTCAGGCCAGACATGCAATAATGGAAGCTGTATAAATGTAAACATCGTCTGCAACACAAACTCTGACTGCGGAACCAACGGATACACGGGAGACCCATTCTGCCAGTCAAATAATGTTTATCAAAATTACAGGACGTACACATGCCATAACCCGGGAACAGCTAACTCATATTGTTCTGATTCTGCAGTATCTCAATTAAAAAATACCTGTACTTCAGGCCAGACATGCAATAATGGCAGCTGTAACCAGCAAAATAATTTAGTCGTTTCTTGTTATGCAACGCCAAATCCGGCTAACTCAAACCAGTCAGTCAGCTTTATATCTACGGTTTCAGGAGGCACAGGAAGCTATACATATTCATGGTCAGGAGCTTGCAGCGGAAGCTCTCAGGTTTGCACAAATTCCTATTCGCAATCAGGAACGCAGACAGCTACAGTTAATGTTAATTCGGGCGCTCAAACCAATAGCTCAACCTGTTCTGTAAACATTAACCAGCAAAACAATGTAAACGTGCAGACAAATTCTGCAACAAATACTACCAACAGCCAGGCAACTTTAAATGGCTACATATACGGATATGATAGTTATAACAACAACACTTATGTATGGTTTCAGTGGGGCACAAGCACAAGCTATGGAAACGAAACAACCCGCCAGCTAAAGAATTATTCCGGCACTTTCAGCCAAAACATTGCTAATTTGTATAACAACACCACATACCACTTCAGGGCAGTGGCTCAATCTAACAATGGTCAGATTGTTTACGGTCAGGATATGACATTTTATACCGGTGGGAATACAAATCAAAATTTATTGACAATAACAAAAACTGCCAGAAATATGACTTCTTCAAATACAGGATTCTCAAATACGGTTTATGCAAACCCGTCTGACACTTTAATGTTTTTGGTAACAATACAGGCAACCGGAAATCAGGATGCGCAGAATGTTGTGGTAAGAGATTATCTGGCAAACAACCTTATCTACAAAAACCAGCTTATTGTTTCTGGCGCCACCAATTACAGCGGAAGCTATAATTACGGCGGAGGAGATATTACTTCCGGAATAAATTTGGGCACAATTCCTTCGGGCCAGACAATAACAATCACTTACCAAACCCAGGTTGCATCTTCACAGAATTTTTCTTACGGAACCACAACTTTAACAAACAGTGTTTCTGTAACAAGCTCAAATTCAGGATACAACCCAACAAGCAACGCGTCTGTTATTGTTACAAGGACAGCAGTATATGGAGCCAGCTCAATTTCCACCGGTTTGACTAACAACCTTTGGTTAGATTCATTCTTTTTGCCAATGCTGGCAGCTTTAGTGGGAGTTATGATGATGAGGTCAGGAATGTTTTTGGGAATTGAAAAATGGGCAGACAACAATAAAAAGAAAAGAAGAGTTTACAAAGCAGAAAAAGAATTAAACTCAAGAATTGCAAAAATTATAAATACGGAAAATATTTAATCAAAAACTAAAAAGACGTAGTAATTACGCCTTTTTAGCTGTAAAATATATTTATGGATTACAAACAATTTGAAGATTTGGTAAAACAGGGGATTGATGCGATTGACGAAAGATTTCTGCAGAAATTAAAAAATGTGGAAATTGTTATTGAAGACAATCCCACTCCTTATCAATTGGAAAAACTTAACTTGCGCGGAGGATTGCTTTTTGGTTTGTACGAAGGCATACCGCAAACAAAAAGGGAACAGTACGGCCAAGTTTTGCCCGACAAAATAACTATATTTAAAAATCCAATGGAACAAGTTTTTTCAAATCCCGAAGACATTAAAAAAGCAGTAAAAGATACTGTTTGGCACGAAATAGCCCATCATTTCGGCATGGACGAGCGCCAAGTCCGAAAGGCCGAACAAACCCGCCATAAAAAATGAATCGCTCAAACACGTCTAAGCGATTAAAAACCCCCCGCCTTCGGCGGGGGGTTTTGAGTTTTTTCCCCGCCGCTAGGTAGTTGACTTTTGATGATTTTTGTTGTAATCTATATTCGTGCCATAACATTTCGTTATGGGCGTTCTTTTACAGGAGAATAGCGATGAAGACGCGAACGGTTTTGACGGTTTTGACGGTTTTGTTGTTCGGCGCGAACTCGGTAATGGCCGAAGCAGTTGTCGAAGACAATTTTAACTCCTATGTTAACGGCTCAGTCGTTGGACAAGGCGGTTGGAAAAATCGTTCAACTGGAGACAATTTCATCGTGCAAGACACTACTGTCCTTGAGGGAGCAAAAGCTCTTTACATCAGCGGAGTGTCAGACAGCGTGATAATTAAAGAAGGGATTAGCCTATCTGACGGAATACAAACCTTTTACGCCAAGACAGAGAATAGAAATAACTGGGCTCCATTCTCTCGCATTGATTTTAGAATGCTAAGAGGTGGCTGGGACACAGGTGTTTATGCCCAGGTAGCATTGCAATGGAACGGAAAAGTGGAATACACTAAAGGTGGATTAAACTACCAATTCGCCACTTTTAATGATGATGAATGGACGAAAATAGACATTGAGTGGCGGGCAACTGATGCATCGGCAAGATACAGAGCTAATGATGAATTGTGGACAGATTGGTATACCTATGCAGGTGGTGGAAATTTTGACAGCGTTGGAATAGATTATGGTATACTTGGAGGTTCGGTTTTAGCTGGCGCCCACTTCGACGCTTTAGGAGCTAATCCGGTTCCTGAGCCGGGAACTATTGTGCTGCTTCTCACTGGCTTAATCGCCTGTGGATTTCTTCTTCGTCGCAAATAGCGATATAGCGATTCGTCGCTTATACCCCGAGCATTCGTTTGCCCGGGGCTTTTTTTTACCTAAAAATCCAACGGCTCAACCTGTTTAAGGATGAGCCGTTAAAAATTGGGCTTTGATAAGCCGTAGCTTTCTTTGTCCCGCCGGTTTCATCCCGTTTTCATCCCGTCTACGTCCTTGCAAACCCGTTCCGAAAGTGATTTAATTAAAGCGTTAATTATTAATTTTTTACTTTTATGAAAATAGAGGAATTAATAGAAAAATTAAAAAAAATAGAGAAGATGGGGTTTGTCAAAACCGTTAGACCTCACGACGGCGGTGTTGGTAATACATTAGAATCATTGTTAGATGTCAAAGAGAATAATCTTAGGTTACCAGATATCGGAGACGTTGAGATAAAGGCAAAACGCATTGAATCAAGTAGCATGTTAACATTGGCTTCAAAATCACCTTTACCAAGAGGTGTGAACAAACTTTTGTTTGTTAATTATAGTCATATTGCGGAAGATGGCATCAGAAAACTTTATACAACAATATATGGGTCTAAAACCAATCCCCAAAATTTTAAAGTTGTTTTTGAAAATGATAAATTGGTATTACAAAATAAAAAAAATATTTCAGCATATTGGCCAGTGAGTTTACTTTTTGAGGGGCTTAAAGCAAAAGCAGATAAGATATTATTGGTTTATGCTGAAACTAAAGGCGAAAAAGGTTCACCTAACGAAAGGTTTCATTATACTGAGGCTTATATACTTGAGGGAATAGATTTTGATAATATTAAAGAAATTTTAGAAAACGGTAAATTAAAATTCGATATAAGAATTGGAGCCGATAGGAATGGCAAAAAAATTGGTGTTTATCATGACCACGGTACAGCGGTTAGAATAAGTAAGCAAGATTATCCAAAACTATATAAAAGACACGACAAAATCATTTAAATTTTTTTGTAGCAATTATTTGGGGCGCCAAAAATCTAATATATATTCGAAAGTGGTCCCTAATGTTATATAGTTGGATGGCCAGCCAAAAATACCAGCTCCATTAACTAAATTTCTTCTGTCCCAAATTATTGTATTTCTTAACCTATAACCTGCTTTTTCCATAGCTTCTATAGTATATAAATGCAAAGGTATTCTTTTATTTTCCCACCATAAATCAGTAATATTAATTACACAATGCGCCCCTGGTTTGTGTAATGGTAAAATCCCCTTATAAATTTCTCCTAACGTTTCGGCAAACTTTTTAGGTTCCATTGTTCCTAGATCTCTAGGGTCTTTTGAATATTGCTGAATTTTTTCGTAGTGCTTATTATTTCTTAAATCTCCGCGGAGACTTTTATTTTTTCTAGGTCTGTTTAACATATTCGCATACGGTGGCGATGTTATTGAAAGAGAGACAGAATTTTCATTTAAATAATTTGCTATATTCATAGAGTCATCGCAAATAGCCATCTGTTGAGTTTTTGTAAGCGCGGGGGATTGAGATAATCTTTCTTTTGTAAAATTAATGTATCTTTTGCCCAAATCAAAACCCACTGCATTTCTTTCTAAATCTTTAGCGGCAATCAATGTTGTTCCTATGCCGGCAAAGGGGTCCAACACTAATTCTCCTTTATGTGTAAATAATTGTATACATTTAGATGGTAGACCAACTGGAAATACGGCTGGATGTATGTCCTTATCTCTTATGTCTCTTTTTTCATAAGCAAATTCCCAAACAGCGACCTGGCTTTTCATCCAATTTTTTGCATCTAGGCAGTTTATGTGGTTACTGGGGCAGTCACATATTTTTGTAAACTCAATATCTATTTTTTTATTTTTTATCCCCGATTTTTTTATTTTTTCTTCCTGTATTATTTCATCTTTTAACTCTTCAAATTTTCTAATTACACTAACTACCTTGCCCTGTATTTCTAATCCTTTTACAAAAATAGGTTTTAAGCTTGAATTGGCTGGTTGTAATCTAAAACCATTTTTTTCCTTGTATATTTTTTTTAAAGTTACCTCATTATTATTTAAAAGCGCCACTACGGTTTCTCCGTCATCGGCACTAGATTGTTTTTTTATAACTACGGTGTCGCCATCAAAAATTCCATCGTCTATCATGCTGTTTCCTTGGACTTTAAGGGCAAAGTGTTCGCC
>Ga0155102_101_pt1 | contig 17320 bp, 24 predicted proteins | sample RifCSPhighO2_01_FD_106070 | JGI IMG/M metagenome (GOLD analysis project Ga0155102, IMG submission 106070) | Candidatus Staskawiczbacteria bacterium RIFCSPHIGHO2_01_FULL_36_16
GAGTAAAAATTATTAAAACAATGCAAACTAAAATTAAAAACCCCAAAAAAATGTTAAATAAAGCTGAAACATATTCCCATGCCTGCTCTTTGGATTTTATTATATAAGAGCTAAAAATTGGAATTACAGCTGCTGAAATTGCTCCGAAAATTAAAATTAAGGCGATAAAATCTGGCACAGTAAAAGCTGTGTAATAAACATCGAGCTCATTTCCTGCTCCAAAAGTTCCTGCCAAAAGCCGGTCTCTGAACAAACCTAAAAAAGCGCTTGCTAAATAAGAAACCGCTAAAATTAAAGATGCCGAGCTGATTGATTTTGCCTGAGAGTTAAGAAACCTTTGAATCATCTTAGTGCGATGCTAATATACGAATGCATACTAATGATACTAATTTTAATACTTTTTGAAACTTTTTTCAAATAATAACCAGTCGCTTCGCTCCTTGTAATTACGAAGTAATTAAATAAAAAACAGAGAATAAACTCTGTTTCTTAATTGTCTCAGCAAGACCGTAAGCCGAATTCTGTTTTAAGTGATTATCTGTCTTGGCCAAAAATTACTCTTTGGCTCTAGGTCGGGAATTTCCGCTTTGCGTATAATTCTCGCGACCAGTGGCGAACTACTTTTAACCCTTTTCAATGATGAAACAATGAGCAGGGCTTTGTTCTTGCGCCCAATAAGGATTTAGCCGTTTCATTTTTACATTGCTGTAAAATTATCCCATGAAGGGATGCTGAACCTTTCGGTCCAAGCCGTTTCTGTTCGCACCTCGCATCTTACGATGGACGGCTGTTAGCCGCTATTATTTTATCCCGCTTAGCGGGATGGCGTTCGGACTTTCCTCTCCCTGCAAATACAGAGAGCAATCACTCATCTTGCTGAGACATTTATAATATAACAAATTTATAGCCTATTGTCAACTAAAATAAATTTATTCTGCTGACTGGATAATTTTGATAAATTCTTTACCGTCAAGCGATGCTCCTCCAACCAATAATCCGTTGCTACCGGCTTCTTTAATATAAGCTCCTGAATTTTCGCTTTTTACGCTTCCGCCATAAAGTATTCTGGTGTCTTTTTTTACAAATTTTCTTATAAATTCTATTGATTCTTTTGTCTCCTCAACCGAACAATTATTTCCAGTTCCAATAGCCCATACTGGCTCGTAGGCAACGTTTATGTTATCAATATCTAAAACATCTTTTAATCCTTCCTGAATCTGCCTTTGTAAAACTTCTTCTCTTTTTCCCGCTTCTTTTTCTTCAGCTGTTTCTCCTATGCAAAAAATAATTTTTAATCCAAATTCCAAAGCCTTTTTTATTTTTTGATTAACTTGTTCGTCTGTCTCGTCAAAATATTTTCTGCGCTCTGAATGGCCGATTATCACATATTCTGCTCCTATGTCTTTTAACATTGCTCCTGAAATTTCTCCGGTGAAAGCGCCTTTTTCTTCCCAAAATAAATTCTGAGCGCCCAAGGCGAACCCTCCTTCGCTGAAGCTACGGAGGGCGAGGTACACAAACGGCGGGCAAACAACAATTTCCGCAGTTGCATCTTTTATTCCTGCCTTAATTTCATCAAAAATCTCTTTTGCCTCTTTTTGAGATATCGGATTACATTTCCAATTTGCAATAATTATATTCTTCATAGATTTAATTTCTTTACCCCGTTAAATTTCGCGTAAGCGAAAAATTTATCTGGGGCAATTGCCTGCAATTAAATTTTTCATAAATAAATATGCTATATAATATTTTTTTATTTTAACATATCTACAATTCAGTTAAAACAATTGGGCCATTTTTTGTTATTGCGATTGTGTGTTCAAAGTGGGCTGAAAGCGAGCCGTCTTTTGTTGAATATCCGAATCCGTCTTTTGACTTTATTAATCTCCAGTCTCCCGCAGTAAGCATGGGCTCTATGCAGATTACCATTCCTTCAACTAATTTTTCTCCAGAATCCCTTTTTCCAAAATTGGGAATTTTAGGGTCTTCGTGCAAATCTCTTCCAATTCCATGCCCGCACAAATCCCTAACAATTCCAAATCCCTGGCCATCAACATACCTTTGTATTGTATTGCCTATATCGCCTAATGTATTTCCTATTTTCGCTTTTTTAATCCCGCGTTTTAGCGCTTTTTTTGTAACCTGAATTAATCTTTTTGCTGAAAAAGAAACTTTGCCGACAGGAACTGATACTGCCATGTCAGAATAATATCCTTTGTATAAAACTCCCAAATCCAAACCAATTATATCGCCTTCTTTTAAAACTCTGCCGGATGGCAGGCCGTGCACAATTTCTTCGTTCACAGAAGCGCATAAAGAATAAGGAAAGCCATCGTATCCTTTAAACCCCGGTTTAGCTCCGTGTTTTAAAATAAGGGCCTCTGCAGCCCCGTCTAATTCAATGGTGGTGATTCCCGGCTTAACCTGTTTTTTTACTTCTTTCAAAACTGTAGCCAGAATCCTGCCGCTTTCTTGCATTATTTTTATTTCGTTTTCTGTTTTTATAATAATCATTCTAAAGATTTTAAAATATCTTTGTGCACATCGGCAACAGATTGTTCGCCGTTTACTTTGTGGAGATGCAGGCCTTCTTTTTCAATAATTTCTGATACGGGATGCGTTTGCTCTTTGTAAATTTCTATGCGTTTTTTTATTGTTTCTAAATCATCAAGCCCTTTTCTTTTCACAAGGTCTGAGCCGTCTAATGGGCATTTTGTTAATTTTTCTGTTTCAGGAGTAAATAATATTGAATGACGTATCAGCTCGCAAATCCTTCTGTGGGAATTTCTGAAAATCGTTGTTTTGGCTGTTATTTCAAGCATTATAAAATGTATATTTTTTTCTCCGTATAATTCTTTTAAAAGAGGTATTTCCCTTTCTGCCTCATATATGGTTCTGGGAGAACCGGAAAAAATAATTGATTTTCCGTCTTTTGCCAGCTCTTTTATTTTTTCTGCCATTAAAAAAACGACAAAAGGCGGGCTGTTTAATAATCCTTCCTCCCATCTTTTTCTTTCGTCATCAACTTTATATGTATTGCCCTCAATTTCAAAAACTTTGTCTGGATTTTCGTTTTTAAAGCAGGCCTCAATAACTTTGCTGGATTCAAAGTGGTAATATCCGGTTTTATCCGACAAAATTTCCGCCTGTGTGCCCTTGCCGGCTCCCGGCTGTCCGAATAAAATAACTACTTGCTTTTCCATGGAACATGGAACATGGAACATGGAACAAAACGACTGCGTAATTGTTATATGTTCTATGTTATGTGATTTAAAAAGTCTCGTATTCTCTCATCTGAAGCTGCGCATTAATTTGCCGTATTGTGTCTAAAACCACGCTGACAATAATCAGCAATGATGTGCCTCCGATTAAAAATGTAAATCCAGTAACGCCCGTAAGTCCGCCAACAATTGCCGGCAGCACGGCTATTAATCCTAAAAATATGGCGCCGGTAAACAAAACCCTATTTAAAATATGCTTTAAAAATTCAAGGGTTGATTTTCCGGGCCTTACACCGGGAATAAATCCGCCCATTTTTTGCAAATTGTCTGAAATGGTTTTCGGGTCAAATGTAACTGCAGTATAAAAATATGTAAAAAGAATAACCAGCAAAAAATAAAATATTCCGTGGACCCAGGCATTGTTAAATAATGCGCCCAAAGCTGCAGCTGCGCTTCCAACAACTCCGGCAAAAGTTCCAAAATAACTGGCTATCATACTTGGAAATAAAAGTATGGAAAGAGCAAAAATTATGGGCATAACTCCGGCAGGATTAACGCTTAACGGCAGATATGTAGATACTCCTCCGTACATTTTCATGCCCCTTACCCTTTTTGCGTAAGAAACTGGAATATTCCTGCGAGCTTCTGTTATCAAAACAACGCCGGCTATTATAGCTACAGATAAAACTACGAATGCCAAATAAGATGGAATTTTTGAAGGGTCCCACGCCGAAAAAGTTTGAAAAATATTAATTGGAACGCTAGCGACTATACCGGCAAAAATTAAAAGCGAGATGCCATTTCCCATCCCCTGTTCAGAAATAATTTCACCAAGCCACATCAAAAACAATGCTCCCGCAGTAATTGTTATAATAGAGCTTATTAAAACAGGCAAAGAAAGAGATGCAATTACTCCCTGCCTCTGAAAAACCACCAGCATGCCATATCCTTCAAAAGCGGCCAATGGGATAGTAAACAACCTCGCATATTGATTAAATTTTCTTCTGCCTGCCTCGCCTTCTTCTTTATATAATCTTTCTAAAGCAGGAAAAATCATCGTCAGCAGCTGCAAAATAATTGTAGCCGTAATGTAGGGCCCCAAACCAAGCAGAACAATTGAAAAATTGCTCAAAGCCCCTCCCGAGAATAAGTTTAAGAGGCCGAAAACCTGGTTTTGATCAAAAAATTTCCTTAAATTTTCAACTCCGATTCCGGGTATCGGTATGTTTGCTGATACACGGAAAACTACAAACAAAAAAATAATAAATAAAAATTTATTCCTGAGTTCTTTGTTTTTAAAAAGAAATAATATTTTATCGTACCACATTGTTCATGGAACGTGAAACTTGAAACTTGAAACATTTTACGGCGACGCCGCTATGTTTCATGTTTTATGTTTCATGTTTTATGTTTTGACGGTGCCTCCGGCTTTTTCCACGGCTTCTTTTGCGGACTTGGATATTTTGCAATTTTCTATGGTTAATTTCTTTGTCAATTTCCCGTTCCCCAATATTTTAACTTCGGGCTTCTTACCTTTTATAATATGAATAATTCCTTTTTTAATCAAATTTTCCGGATTTATTATATCCCCGTCTTCTGATGCTTTTTCCAGCGTTTCAAGATTAACAACAGATTTGTAGTCTTGCAAAACAAAACTTCTATATCCCCTTAGTTTTGGATATTTTTTTATTAACTCCCTTATAATAGGAACCATTTTTCTTCCTGCTCTAGAACTTTGCCCCTTTTGTCCTTTTCCAGAATATGTTCCTTTTTTGCCTCCCCTGCCAATTCTTTTTTTGCCTTTATTTTTATGTTTTGGTTTTAATTCGTGTATCTGCATAATCGCTTCGCTAAGCGCGATACTAATATGCTAATTCACCCGGTTAAATAGCCCTTTGGGCTAATCCCGCCAGCTGACGGGATTATTTAACTGGGTGAATGCTAATCATACTAATTGACGATACGAATTATATTTCTATATTATTCGCATCATTAGCATGCATTCGCATATTGGCATCACTTTTTATTTTTTAATTTTTTTAAGGCCTCTATTGTAACTCTTGCATTATTTAATTTGTTTTTAGAACCGGAGAGTATTTTAGAAGAAATATTTTTTATTCCTGCCAAATCGCAAATAGTTCTTACGGCTCCCCCTGCAACTAAACCCCTGCCTTTTCTCTGCGGTTTAAGCAACAATCTTGCCGGCCCTAATTTTGCCTCAACCTCATGAGGAATAGTTTCATTTGTAATTATAACATCAATCAAATTCTTTTTTGCCATTCTTGTTGCTTTTTCTATGGCTTGGGAAACGTCCTTTCCTTTATCAATGCCGATGCCTACTTTTCCTTTTTTATTTCCAGCCGCCATAACTGCCCTAAACCTTAAACGTTTTCCACCGCCCGTAACTCTTGTTACCCTCGCTAAATCCAAAAGTTTTGATTCAAATTCATCTCTTGGGACATCTCTTCCAACTCCAGCCCGACCAAAACCATGCCTTCTTGACTGTTTAAAACCGCCTGTTTCTTTAGCAGGACCTTTAGTGTTTGCCGTATTTTTTTGTTTTATTTCTTCTGCCATTGTTACAATGAAACTTGAAACCTGAAACTTGGAACATTTTTAAACCGGAACGCCGTTATGTTCCATGTTTTATGTTTCATGTTTTATGATTAAAACTTAAGTCCGGCTTCTCTGGCTCCGTCTGCTAAAGCCTTAATTCTTCCGTGAAAAACAAACCCCGCTCTGTCAAAAACAACTTTATCAATTTTTTTCTCAAGCGCTTTTTTAGCTATTAATTTTCCGACTTCTTTTGCCTTTTCTGATTTAGCTGATTTTTTGCCTGAATTTATATCTATGTCTGACACAGACACCAAAACTTTTGCATTGTCATCATCTATTAGCTGGGCATAAATATGGCTTTGAGACCTAAAAACACAAAGCCTCGGCCTTTTAGCAGTCCCTTGTATATTTACGCGTATTTTCCTGTGTCTTCTTTGTCTTTTTATTTGTTTATCCGACATTATTCATGGAACACATAACGCATAACATGGAACAAACGACGACGATTTTGTTATGTGTTCTATGTTGTGCGTTATGTGTTTTATTTTGACGCTACTACTTTTTTACCCTCTTTTCTCCTGACTTTTTCTCCTTGGTATCTTATGCCTTTGCCCTTGTACGGTTCAACTTTCTTGGATTTTCTTATTATAGCTGCAATTTCACCAACTTTTTGCTTATCTGAGCCAGAAACTGTTATCACATTTTTTTCAACCAGAAAATTAATATCTTTAGGTTTATTTATTTTAACAGGGTTCACAAATCCAAGATTCAAAACCAAAACGTCCTCTTCTACTGTGGCCTTAAAACCTACCCCCTCAATTTCCAATTTTTTTTCAAAACCCTTGCTGGCCCCCTCTGCCATATTAAAAATAAGGGCTCTATATAATCCCCACAATCCGCGCCCCTTTTTGGTGAATTCTTTATTTTTAGGCAAAACAAAAATCTTTCCATCTTTTACTTCAATTTTAATTTCCGGATGGATTTTTTCTGTTAATTCTCCCTTAGAACCCGACACTTTAATCTCCTTATCTGATAATTCTATTTTCACTCCCTGGGGAATTTCAATTGGTTTTTTGCCTATGCGTGACATAAACTTGAAATACTTTTTTTAATTTTTATAATTGCTACCAAACTTCTAATAATAATTCGCCGCCTAATTTTTGTTTTCTTGCGTCTTTACTCGTCATTAATCCTTTTGAAGTTGAAACTATTGATATGCCATACCCTCCATGAACTTTTTTTATTTCAGAAACTTTTTCATAAATCCTCTGCCCCGGCTTTGAAATCCTTTTTAATCCTGATATTGCCGGCTCGCCATTATCATATTTTAAAACTATTTTTATAATCTTATTATTTTGTTTCGCTGACTTTTTAATTTCGCCGACGAAACCGCTTTCAGACAAAATTCTGGCGATTTCATATTTTATTTTTGAAAGAGGAATCAAAACTTCCGTTTTTTTAACGGCTTGCGCATTTCTTATTTGATTTAACATATCTGTTATTGGGTCAGTCATTGTTCTTAAAACTTGAAACTTGAAACTTGAAACATTTTTATCGGTCGTTATGTTTCATGTTTTATGTTTCATGTTTTATGTTTCATGTTTTATTACCAGCTCGACTTCTTCACTCCGGGTATTTCTCCCTTGTTGGCTAATTCTCTAAAACATATTCTGCAAAGCCCGAAGTTTCTCATAAAACCGCGCCTTCTCCCGCATTTAAAACAGCGCCGAATAATCCTGCTTGAATATTTGGGTTTTCTTTTTGCTTTTATTTCTTGTGATGTTTTTGCCACTTTTTTGAAACCTGAAACCTGAAACCTGAAACATTATACGCCCGTTGAATCGTTATGTTTCATGTTTTATGTTTCATGTTTTATAATTTTATCGGGAATCCTAATAGTTTATACAATTCTAATCCCTCCTCTTTGCTTTTTGCGTTTGTCACTATTGTAATTTCTAATCCAAAAATAGTTTTTTCTTTTTCTGTGAAAATTTCCGGAAAAGAAACATGCTCTTTAAATCCCATATTCAGGTTACCTCTCTTATCTATTGATTTTTGATCAATTCCCTTAAAATCGCGAGACCTCGGCAAAGATAGATAAATAAATCTTTCTAAAAAATCCCACATTTTACTTTTTCTCAAAGTTACCACAGCGGCGATTTCCAAACCCTCTCTCAGTTTAAAGCCTGCTATCGATTTTTTCGATTTTACAAATTTTGGCTTTTGTCCGGAAATCAAAGTTAAATCCTGCATAATTAAGTTTTGTATTTTTTCTCTCTCTCCGCTGGTTTTTCCTGCAATATTTTTACCGAAAGAGCTGTTTATAACAACTTTTTTGACGGCAGGAACCGCCATCACATTTTTATATCCGAATCTTTTCATCATCGCAGGAATTGCTTCTTTTTTATATTTTTCTTTTATTTTTTCCATGCAAAATAATTAATATAAATTGAGTTATAAATTTCTACATTTCCTGACCGCATTTTTTACAAAATCTGAATTTTCTGTCTTTATCGATTTTATACCCTATCCTTGCAGCCTTCCCGCATTTAGGGCATATTATCTTTACATTAGAAGCGTCTATAGGAGCTATCACTTGCACTATCTGTCCCTTTTCCCCGTCTCTTTTCGGCCTTACGTGTTTTTTCTTCAAATTAACGCCTTCAACTAAAATTTTTCTCTGCTTTGGAAGAGACTTTAATATCTTAGCCACCTTACCCTTATCTTTGCCTGATATTACTAAAATTGTATCTCCTTTTTTTACTTTCACCCCGTTAGAAGTCTGAACAAAAATATTTTCTATTTTAAAAATATTTTCGCCTATACTTGTTAATTATTTATTCTGTATAATTATTTCTCTCCCCATCGAAGTTAATTTCGACATTATCCAAACTTCTAACGGGGTTCATTTTTTCTATAAAAGCTCTGATGCCATCATAGCAATCTTATCAAAACCTTTTTCTTTTAATTCTTTTGCCGTCGGGCCAAATACCCTTCCTCCTTTGGGCAATTTTCCCTCTCCCAAAATTACAGCTGCATTATCGTCAAATCGTATATAAGAGCCGTCTGCCCGCTTATATTCTTTTCTTTGCCTTATAATCACGGCTTTCACTTTATCGTGTTTTTTTACCAATTTTCTGGGTTCGGCTTTTTTTACCGCAGCCACCACAATATCCCCCAGTCGCGCATATCTTCTTCTTGTTCCTCCGGGCACGTTAATAACCTGGATAATTTTTGCTCCAGTATTGTCTGCTACTTTTAACATTGAACGTGTCTGTATCATGATAATTTATGAACGAAGTGAATAATTATCACCCCGCCCTCTAAGCTCTATGTCTGCGCTCATGCAAAATACTTACAGCATAGAGGGCGGGGTCTTCGTAAAAATTTAATTTAAATTTTTCCTACGACTTTCCACCTCTTATCTTTTGAAATCGGGTTTGTTTCTTCTATAACAACTTTATCGCCAACATGATATTCGTTGCCTTCATCGTGGGCTTTATATTTCTTGTGGATTTTATATCTCCTTTTATATTTCGGATGTTCTTTTATCCTTTCAATCTGCACCACAATTGTCTTCTGCATTTTATCTGAAACCACAATTCCTTGTAATTTTTTCTTTGCCATAATTATTACTAATTTACTAATTTTTACTAATATGCGAATTTAACGAAATATTTTTACGAATATCCATTATTAGTATATTCGTACTTATTCGTAATTTCGTAGTATCGTTAAAATTCTTGCCATTTCTTTTTTTGAATTGCTAATTTCTTTGACATTTTTCAGCTTGTTTGAAGAAAATCTAAATCTAAGATCGCTCAATTTCTTTCTGAGATCTTGAACCATTTTTTCCAGCTCTTTTTTGTCTTTTTTTCTTAATTCGGACGCTTTCATCAATCTGTCTACGAAATACGAAATTTTTACGAATATAGGAAAGTTAAAATTTTTAGTATTTTCGTATTTATTTCGTATTCTGTAGCTATTATCGTGTAATAAATTTTGTCTTAATCGGTAATTTTTTGCCGGCTCCCTCTAATGCTTCTTTGGAAATTTCTTCTTTTAATCCGTCTAACTCAAATATTATCCTTCCTGGCTTTATCGCATAAACATAGTGGTCTACACCTCCTTTTCCTGACCCCATACCGACCTCAGCTCCTTTAAAGGTTACAGGCTTGTCCGGGAAAACTCTTATCCATAATTTTCCGCCCTTTTTCATATATCTTATTATATGGCGCCTTGCAGCTTCTAATTGTCTTGATGTTATCCATTTTGTCCCCAAAGATTTCAACCCAAAACTTCCAAAGCTTAATTCGGTTGCCCTTGTTTCAATAGAAACGCGGGATCTTCCTCTCCCTTTATGCCATTTTCTGTGCTTAACTTTTTTGGGCATTAATATGCTCATATTTTTTCGCTACGTATCAGCGTTTCTTCAGCGTATTATTCGGCGTTAGTCGGACGCTGAACCTACGTTAATATCTACGCTGAAATACGCTGAAAAATTTTACTAATCAAATTTGTCTCCTTTATATATCCAGACCTTTATTCCTATTTTGCCATAAGTGCAATACGCTTCTTCTTGCGCATAGTCAATGTCAGCCCTTAAAGTGTTTCTTGGCAGCCTGCCTTGAGCTAACCACTCTCTTCTTGCAATCTCAATTCCGTTAAGCCTTCCTGCTACCTCCATTCTTATGCCTTTTACTTCCCTGTTTGTAATAACTCTTTCTATTGTTTTTTTCAAAACTTGGCGAAACGGTATTCTTTTTTCTATTTGTTGGGCAGCCATCTGGGCAACCAAAGAAGCCTTTACCCACGGATTTTTTACCTCTTTAATTTCTATTTTCACCCGGTCAAATTGTCCCGCTTTGCGGGACACCGCTTCGCTTTGCGAAGCGGATTTGACTGGGTAAATTTCCCTATTCACACCTTTTTTGTTTGCAGATTGCAATTTTTGTTCTACCAACTGTTTTAAACTTTCAATTCCCTCTCCGCCTCTGCCTATTATTAAGCCGGGCCTTGCTGTTTCAATAATTATATTTAATTTGTTTGCTGAATGCTCTATTTCTATGTTGGCGACTGATGCTTCTTTTAATTTTTTTCTTAAAAAATCTTTTATTAAAAAATCTTCTTCAAGGTACTGTGACATTCTTTTACCATAAAAACCGCGGACATTCCAATCCTCTATTCCTCTTATCCTATATGATTTTGGGTGAACTTTATGTGACATAGATTTTACTTCGTAAAATAAATCCTAAATTTCAAGCGCCAAATTACAAATCCCGACTGAAAGTCGAGGATCCTCGACAGCGGTCGGGACAAATTCTAATTACCTAAATTCTAAACTCGCTTTGTTTTGGATTTTGAATTTCTTTTTTTCTGATTCGTTTGCGGTTTGGGATTTGCGGTTTGGGATTTCGACTTTTTAATTGCTTTTTCAAATTTTTTCTCAGCCTGTTTATTTATTGTTGGATTTATTTCTGACAGTACAAGCGTTATATGCGAAGTTCTTTTTGTTATAGGATATGCTCTTCCGCGCGACATCGGATGCCATCTTTTCAATTTTGGCCCTTCATCTACAAAAATTTCAAAAACCGATAAATTATTTTCATCAATTTTAAAATCATTCTTTGCCGTAGCTGCTCCCGAATTTAAAAGCTTTAACAAATTTTTTGCTGATTTATTTGCCGTAAAAGAAAGTATCTGCTTTGCATGAGCCAGCGTTTTTCCTCTTATCAAATCTGCGGCCAATCTCACTTTTCTCGGAGCTGTTCTTAAATTGTTTAATTTTACTTTGACTTCCATCTTATTAAAACTTTAAAATAATTACTTGGGTTTTTCCGCTTCTATTTTTGCCGCCTCTTTTTGTTCAGCTCCCGCTTCTAATTCTCTTTGTATCTTGCCTCCATGCCTGACAAATTTTGTTGTAGGGGCAAACTCTCCAAGTTTGTGGCCTACCATATCTTCTGAAACATAAACTGGCACAAAATCTTTTCCATTATGAACTCCAAAAGTATGACCTACCATTTCCGGAGCAATTGAAGAACTTCTTGCCCAGGTTTTTATAATGGTTTTTTGGTCACTCCTTAAATTCAAAACTTTCTTTAAAAGCTTTTCATCTATGTATGGACCTTTTTTTAAACTTCTTGACATCGTTTAGCTTATTAGCTTTTAGCTAATTAGCTTCTTAGCTTATATAATAATTTAATAAGCTAACAAGCTAACCAGCCAAAAAGCTGATATTCTATTTTTTCCTGCGCTGAATGATTAATTTATTTGACCACTTTTTTCTATTTCTTGTTTTTACTCCCAAAGCTGGCCTGCCCCAAGGAGTTTTAGGGTGTTTTAGACCGATCGGCTGTCTTCCTTCACCTCCTCCGTGAGGATGGTCAACCGGATTCATGGCAGAGCCTCTGACTGTCGGCCTTATTCCTCTTAATCTGTTTCTTCCTGCTTTTCCTGTATTATAAAACCTGTTTTCCGGATTTGAAACCATGCCTATTGAAGCAAAACATTCGCCTCTGAATTTTCTTATTTCGCTAGACGGCATTTTTAAGCTTGTATAATCTCCGTCTTGGGCTAATATCTGGGCCGAACTTCCTGCTGCCCTTACTATTTTGCCATTTTTTCCGGGTTCTAACTCAACATTATAAACCATAGTTCCCACCGGAATATTTTTTAATTTCATTCTGTTGCCCGGATTTAAAGGAGTTAATTCAGAAAAAATAATTTCGTCTCCTATTTTTAAATCTTGGGGGGCTATAATATACTGCCTGTCTCCGTCTTTATATTCAACCAAGGCGATAAACGCTGTTCTGTTGGGGTCATATTCCAATGCAACGACTTTTGCGGGCAAGTCTCTTTTGGCCTGTGAAAATTCAATAATTCTGTAAAGCTTTTTTACCCCTCCTCCCTTATGCCTTGTTGTTATTCTGCCGGAGGACTTTGACCTGCCAACATTTCTTTTTATGTATTTTAAAAGCCTTTTTTCCGGTTTCTTTTTAGAAAGCTTGGAAAAATCTATTCCTGTTGTACCCCTTCTTGATGGTGTTGTTGGCTTGTATATCTTCATGAAACCTGAAACTTGAAACATGGAACAAACGACGACTTTTTTGTTATGTGTTCTATGTTATGTGTCATATGATTATAATATTTCTATCTTCTGACCTTCTTTTATCTTTACTATTGCTTTTACATAACCTTTTCTGAATCCTTCTGTTTTTCCTATTCTTCTTTTTTTAGCCGGAATTTTAATTTTATTCACCGATAATACATCCACCCCATAAATTCCTTCAACTGACTTTTTAATTTCATTTTTATTATAAGAAGACAGAACTTTAAAAATATATTGATTTCTTTCCGCTAAATAAGTTGCCTTTTCTGATATGTGCGGCTGTTTTACGGCTTCGTAAAAGAATTTTATGTTCTTTTTTGGCCTGGGGGCCGGCTTTTGCGCTGTTATAGTCTCCTCTTTTTTCTCTTTTGTCCCGATGCCCCGACCTCTGTCGCGGGCATCGTGGGTCCTCGACTGCTTTACAGCCGGGACAACTGAAGTCTCAGCAGGTTCCTTCTCTACTTTTTTTTCAATCTTTTTTCCCTCTTTTGCCTTTTCCGCCTGTTTTTTTCTTTTTAAAAAATCGAATATGCTCATGGAACATGGAACATGGAACATGGAACAAAACGATACGTCTTGTTATGCGTTCTATGCTATGTGTTATGTGTGAAAGGTTTTTTCAATTGTTTTAATGCTGTCTTTTACAATCAATAAATATTTATGATTCAGCAAATCTAACACATTTAAATTTCTTGCATCTTCAATATCGGTTTTTTTTATATTCCTTCCCGCTAAAAATATTTTTTTATCATAATTCGGCAAGGCAATCAAACAGCTTTGATTCTTGCAGGGGAGATTTGACACTATTAATGCCATTTCTTTTGTTTTGCCTTTTTCTAATTCAATTTTATCTAAAATCAGCAATTGATTGCTTTTTGCCTTATCTGCAAGCATCATAAGCAAAGCTTTTCTTCTCATTTTTTTAGGAATATCCTTTTCATAAATTTTGTCATTTCTTGGGCCAAAGGTGACTCCTCCTCCTTTCCACAAAGGAGACCTTATTGAGCCGTGCCTTGCCCGTCCTGTTCCTTTCTGGCGCCATGGCTTTTTTCCCCCTCCCCTTACTTCTGCCCTGGTTTTTGCGTGAGCTATAATCTGGCGTTTATTAGCTGACATAGAAACTGCAATCTGGTGCACCAAATCAGCGTTAAATTTTATATCAAAAATTTCTTTGGGCAAAGTAATCTCGCCCTCTTGCTTTCCTTTTTGGTTGTAAACAGGGTATTTCATGGGCTACTAATTTACTAATCTAATCTTTAATTTTTAAATTTTTATTTTAGTACCACCGATGGGTCGGTGGTACTGCCGCGCTGTTGACAAATCCGTAATTAGCCGCGGATTTCCAGCAATCCTTTGTTTCTTCCGGGAACCGCACCTTTTACCGCTAATAAATTATTTTCTTTATCAACCTTCATTATTTTTAAATTTTTGACGCTGATTTTTTCATACCCCATGCGTCCCGGCATTTTTCTTCCTTTCTGAACATGCTGTGGAAACCTTCTGCCGGTAGAACCTATTGTTCTATGTTCATGTTTTACGCCGTGGGTGGCGTTTCTTCCTGAAAAACCATGCCTTTTTACGCCTCCCTGAAAACCTTTGCCCTTTGACATGCCGGAAACTTTTACCTTATCCCCTTCGTTAAATATTGAAACATTTATTTCGTCTCCTATATTATATTTTAAAATATCTATATCTCCTTTAAATTCTTTAATAAACTTATATTCTTTCCCTTTCATCGATTTCTTAATTTTATTTTTTTTCTCTATTCTTTCCATGCCAACTTGGATAGCTTCATATCCGTCTTTCTTGCCCGCCGGAGCTTTAGCGGAGGAGGGTTCTTTATTCTTTTTCTGCAAAACATAGCATGGACCGGCGGATATCAAGCTGACCGGAATCAAATTTCCGTCTTTATCAAACATCTGGGACATTCCTAATTTCTTTCCTAATATAAACTTCACCCCGTTAGAAGCCTGTTTTATATCTCCTTGAAGGTTAATTTAAACAGACTTTATTAGTTTTATATACCCCCGTTTCTGCTCATCATGGCTTCTAACGGGGTTCATTGTTGATAATGAAAAATCGGGCAATTGCCCGATTTTTCTGGCAATGTTGTTATTACGAATATTTTATTGGTTAAAAATATCCATAAAAGTTAACTATCGCTCGTTTTTTTATCATTTTATATGTTATTATATTTTAACCGTAATGTCAACCCCTGAAGGAAGATTTAAATCTCTCAAAGCTTCTATGATTTCCTGGCTGGGGTTCAAGATATCTATAACCCTTTTGTGAACCCTCATTTCAAACTGTTCTCTGGCGTTTTTATGGATAAAAGTTGACCTGTTCACGGTATACTTTAAAATTTCTGTGGGCAGGGGAACAGGGCCTATAACTTCAACTCCATAACGGTTGGCAATATCAATTATCTGCCGGGCTGAATTATCAATTATCTTATGGTCGTAAGCGCGCAATTTTATGCGAAGCTTTGGCAAAGCCTGCTCAGTAGGCTTTTGTTCTGCCTTTACAGCCTTCTTGGCTGTTCTTTTTTTAATTGTAGTATTCTTAACTGGCACTCGGTAATTATCAATTATCAATTTTCAATTATCAATCAATTTTTAATTTTAGAATTATCAATTATCAATTTTCGTTTGATAATTTAATAATTTGGCATTGATTGAAAATTGAGCCTTGAAATTTGAAAATTATTTAATAATCTTTGTTACCACTCCTGCTCCCACTGTTTTTCCGCCTTCTCTGATGGCAAATCTCTGATTTTCTTCCAAAGCAACTGGAGCTATTAGCTTAACTTTTAAGTTGGCTGTGTCCCCCGGCATTACCATTTCTGTTCCTTCAGATAAAGTTACATCGCCTGTAATATCAGACGTTCCAACATATAATTGGGGCTTATATCCCGTAAAAAATGGAGTGTGTCTTCCGCCCTCTTCTTTTGTCAAAACATAAACTTCGCAGTCAAACTCTGTGTGAGGAGAAATAGAACCTGGCTTGCAGATTACTTGTCCTCTTTCAACATCTTCTTTTTTCAAGCCTCTTAACAAAATTCCAACGTTGTCTCCTGCCTGTCCCTGGTCTAATGATTTTTGAAACATTTCAACTGAAACCGCAATTGTTTTTTGTGTTGGCCTTATTCCTACAATCTCTACTTCATCGTTTGCTTTTATAACGCCTCTGCTGATTCTTCCTGTAGCCACTGTTCCCCTTCCTTCAATTGAAAATACGTCTTCAATGGCCATTGAAAAAGGCTTGTCTAACTCTCTGGTTGGCTCTGGGACATAATTATCTACTGCGTCAAGCAATTCTACAATTGGCTTGGCTGAAGCATCATCAGCTGATGCAGCTTCCAAAGCTTTTGTGGCCGAACCTCTTATAATAGGAGTTTCGTCTCCGGGATATTTGTTTTTCTTTAATAATTCTCTTATTTCAGATTCTACAAGGTCTAAAATTTCAGGGTCGTCAACCATATCGCATTTGTTCATAAAAACCACCAATGAAGGCAAACCAACCTGTCTGGCTAAAAGAATATGTTCTCTGGTCTGGGGCATTGGCCCGTCTGGAGCTGAAACCAATAAAATTCCTCCGTCCATTTGGGCGGCTCCCGTAATCATGTTTTTAATATAGTCAGCGTGGCCCGGGCAGTCAATCAAGGCATAGTGCCTTTTTGCTGTTTCAAATTCCAAGTGAGTGATAGAAATTGTTACTCCTCTTTTCTTTTCTTCAGGAGACGCGTCAATCTGGTCAACGCTTTTTTCTGAAGACTTAAAACCGCGCAATTTTGAAACCTTCATAATTGCGGCTGACAAAGTTGTTTTTCCGTGGTCAACGTGACCGATAGTGCCGACGTTTACGTGAGGTTTTGACCTCTCAAATTTTTCTGCCATTTTTTTGAAATAACGAATACTCACAAATCACAAATTTTTGCCCTAACAAATTTTCGCGAATCACGAATAGAATTCGTGATTAGTGAAAATTCGTAGTTTTAGAATTCGTGATTAGTGAAAATTCGTAGTTTTTAGTGTATTTATTATCTTATTATACTATTTTTCAATAGTCAAGTGTTATTGTAGCAGATGTGTATATTTTATGCAATGCCTGTTGACTACAATCTTATAATATGATATAAGATTAATATCGTTTATTTTCGCTTTTTGACAATTTGCTGTCCCCAAAATAGGAGAAACTGCTATGTCATTTGAAATAGGCATCGCCATATTAGCGGGCGCGATAGCTGTTATTTTGTTTTTTTGCTGCCAAATTCCAAAAAAGGATGATAAGGAGAATCGCTTATGAAATCTGTTGTCAAGGCTATTGGAAACGTTGTCGCTATCGTCGTTCTGGCAACGTTTCTCGGTTTGCTGCTTTATCTTCAACCAGTAACAAAGGAGAAAAAGTCATGAAAAAGTGGGAAATTACCGTA
>Ga0155102_125_pt1 | contig 15469 bp, 21 predicted proteins | sample RifCSPhighO2_01_FD_106070 | JGI IMG/M metagenome (GOLD analysis project Ga0155102, IMG submission 106070) | Candidatus Staskawiczbacteria bacterium RIFCSPHIGHO2_01_FULL_36_16
AGATTATAAATATAATTAAGGAGAAAGGGAAGATAAGCAATAAAGACATAACAGAAGCGTTAAAAATATCAGAAGCTACGGCAACAAGATATTTGGACGAGCTGGAGAAAGACGGAAAGATAAAGCAGGTCGGAGAAACTGGGAAATATACATATTATACCTTATAGCATCTTTATTCCAACGGCTCACATATATGTGAGCCGTTAAGATATGCTATAATATATTAATGTTAGACCAAAAATTTTGGGCAAAATATTTTAAAGTTTACGACATTCTAAACATTGTAATTCCGTATCAGGAGTTGATGGCTGAGTTGGAAAAGGAATTAGACTTAAAAGCAAACGACATTGTTTTGGATGTTGGCTCTGGAACAGGTAATTTTATCAATAGAATAAAGAATAAATACTTAAAAGTGGTAGGAATTGATAATTCTGAAGAGGGTATAAAAATTACTAAAAGTAAAAATAATAATTTTGAACTTTTTTTTCACGATATAAATAAAAAATTACCTTTTAGCGACGGATATTTCACAAAGATTGTTTCAAATAATACAATTTATACGTTGAATCGAGAACAGCAGAAAAAGGTTTTATCTGAAATATATAGAATTTTAAAACCCGGCGGGAAATTTGTAATTTCTAATGTTAAAAAAGGTTTTAGTCCTGTTAAAATATATATAGATCATATTTTAAAATCGATAAAAAAAGAGGGGATTATTCGAACGGTTATTTTATTTTTTAGTTTAATAATACCTACATTAAAAATGTTTTATTATAATGTTAAAATAAAAAATAGTGGTCTTTCAAACCAGTATAATTTTTTTGATTTAGGAGAACAAAAAAAAATTCTTCAGGAAATTGGTTTTTTAAATATTTCTAAGGACAAACTTGTATATTCTAATCAAGCTATAATGAATAGTTGTTATAAACTATGAAATTGTTATCTGAACTTTTTTTAAAAATAGATGGTGAAAATAAAAGCATCTTATTTGGTATACCGAACTCACAAGGAGAGATGGAAAAAATGTTTTTATTAAGGCAAGAAGTATATAAAAGAAATAATTATATCTCAACCGAATCAGACAAGGACGAATACGATAAAGACGGGAAGTCCACATATTTTATCGCAAAAATAGGGGATGATGTCATAGGTACTGTCCGTTTGATTAAAGATATTCCTTTGCCGACACAAAAAGAGTGTTTTGATTTTCAGGAACCAAAAGAAATGAAAGAAATTTCGTTGGTCAATAGAGCTGAATTAAGCAGGTTGATTTCTATTCCATATAAAGGAAAAATATACTTACCTAGACATTTAATACTTCTTTTTTTGATAGATTGCATTTGCGAATATGCTCAACAAAAAGATATACTGGGTGGTTATTCATTTATAACTTCTAAATTGTATGATAAAATGACTAAAATAAGAATTCCTTTTCATATCGTCAAAAATTTTAAGCAGAAATATCCCCCAACTGGTTTAATGTACCCATATTTTAATAAAAAAGATAATCAGATAGTGCCTATTTATTATAAATTGGACGAGATTAAGGGTTATTTGGAAAATTTATTTAAAAACAAGAGAATGTTCGAAAAAATAGGCGAAAATAAAATTAGGCTAAAAGATAATTTATATAACAGATTTTTAAAGTTTTTAAAAATTATATAAAATGAATCCTGTCATTGTACCAATTTTATCCTTGGTTATAATTCTAAATTTTATAATTGGAATTATTATTCTTTCTAGGGGGTTCAAAAACAAAGTAAATTTTTTGTTTGGACTTATTTCTGTCGGAGTTTCTTTGTGGGCAGCTGGAATATTAGGATTTTATTTAATAAAAATTCCTCTTGATTATCTTTGGATTATAGAAACTCATTCCTCTGCTGCGTTCATAGCGGTAATCTTTCTTTTATTTACGTTTAATTTTCCGACATTGCTCACGAAAAAAATCTATATAAGATTAATGCCTCTGATTCCGTTTTCTATAATTATTTATTACTTATTTTTTACAAAAGACATAATAGGAAATGTGAATGGTGTTAATTATGAAATACATAGTGGTTACATTTTTTATAGTCTTTTTGTGATGCTCTGCTTTTTTATTGGCTACTTCGCATTATTCTTGCAATACAAAAAGTCTTCAAATGATGAGCAAAGAATTCAGGTCAAATATGTTTTGGGCGGAGCAATTCTATCTTCAATTTTAGCCAGTATTTCAGATCTTATGCTACCGTATTTTGGTATTTTTGAATACAACTGGCTGGGGCCAATCTTTACGTTTTTCTTAGTTGGGACAATAGCATATGCTATTTTGAAACATCACCTTTTTGATATTAAAGTAATTGCAACAGAGCTGTTTACTTTCGCTCTTTGGATTATCTCGTTTGTAAAAATATTTTTCTCAAATAGTGGTCAGGATTTGATGTTGAACATAGGCATTTTTCTTTCGGTGGTATTATTCGGGATACTCCTTGTCAGGGGTGTTTTGAAAGAAACAGAATTAAGAGAAAAAATTACAAAAGCCTTGGAGGGCGAGAAAAAAGCTAATGATTCTTTGGAGTTATTTATGACCGGGCTTCAACACGATATTAAAGGGTATTTAACTCCAATTACTTCAGCCGCATCCTCCCTAATAGACGGAAGTGGCGCATTCAGCAAAAAAGTTAAGGGAGGGATTCTTCTTAACGAAAGCGGAATTGGCATAGTTAAGATATTTGAGAGAAGTGCGATAGCGGCCAGAGACCAGTCAGATGATTTTATGGCTATAGCTAAATTCCGACAGGGCAAACCGATTTTGTCGCTGGATTTCGCGGTTGACTTGGGCTCTATGCTCGACGAATTAGTCAGTTCATTTAAAACACAAGCGGAGTTAAAGGGTATAGCTTTAGAGTTTGAAAAACCAGCCGATAAGTTTATTATTTCTGCTGATCAAGTAAAATTGAAATCCGCTCTGCGCAATATTATTGGAAATTCCATCAAATTTACACCGAAAGGAAAAGTTGCAATAGAAATAAAAAGAGAAGAGAATGATAAAGTTTTGATTAAATTACAGGATACAGGAATTGGTATTCCGGCCGAAAAAATAGCTACGCTATTCAGTAGCCCGTTTGAAAGAACCGCGGAGGCTAGAAAAACCGCCGAAGGCTCAGGTTTTGGATTGTATTTTTCCAGCTTGATTATAGGGTTGCATAACGGTAAGATATGGGTGGAGTCTGAGGGTGATGGAAAGGGTTCAACATTTTACATAGAATTGCCTACTAAAAAAAGCGAAAAAATTTCAACAGAAAAAGACATTACAACAAAAATAATAAATGAAGCGCAAGTTTCTGCAATACCCATGGAAAAAAATAAAAAAGACTATGATCTCTGGTATAAAGACGTCGGCGAGGGCTGGCTCGAGGCTCACGATGACAAAGGTAATTTAATCAAAGAAGATTATTGGGGAACAACTGACAGAATTAATAATGCTAAATACCAGAGAGATTTGGAACAAAAATTAATGAAGAAGAACAGATGGTCGCTGAGTAAGCTATTCCGTTTTTCAAAGAAAAATTAGGCTTGAAGTAAAATATTGTTAGAAAATCGCCTTAGCCAGCGATTTTTTTGGCTACCGCTATGGGCTTGCATTTTTGTCGTAAAAGAGACAATATAAAATATATGAAAAAAGCTGTTAACATTATTATAAATAGACAAAATAAGATACTCATTCTTAAAAGGAGTTCTGCGGAACATCATTATCCCAGTTTTTGGGATTTACCTGGCGGAGGAGTGGAAAAAGGTGAAAGTTTGCGAAAAGCGGCTGAAAGGGAGGCAAAGGAAGAAACTGGTTTAGACGTAAAAGTAGACGATAACTATTTTTATGTTTTTCGTTGCAATCATGGGTCTGAAATAGAAGCTTTTGGGTTTAAAGCAAATTTAGCTGGCGAAGAAATTCTATTAAGCAGAGAGCATATAGAATCTAAGTGGGTTTCCATAGATGAATATAAAAATTTCAAATACACCCCGGGTGCTACGGCAATAATTAAAGAATTTTTTGGGAACCAAAATTATTATTGTTCGTAGGCAGTATAAAATTTCCGAGATCGCACCTCGGTTTTTATTAACGGCTAACCTGTAAAACACATCTTTGCAAACAACATAATGCTTGCTACAATAAATGGAACAGGCCAAGAAGCCGAAATATACACCGACCTCACAGACCATCTTTCCGGCGCCAACGTTGTTTTAAATTCAAATAGCGAGGTTGTTGAAACAACAGATTACTACCCGTTTGGCAAAATACGATTAGACAGCAAAACGACTGACTTCTCCGAGCAGAGAAAATACATAGGTCAGGAATACGACGAGGACACAGGGCTCAACTACCTTAACGCAAGATATTACAACTCCGCCATAGCAAGGTTCGTAAGCCAAGACCCGGTAGCTCTTGCCACCCCGGAGAAATTTCTCCAAGACCCCCAACAGCTAAATTATTATTCTTACGCAAGAAACAACCCAATAGTCGGAAGCGACCCGAGCGGTGAAATAACTTACGGTGTCAGTCATGCTATTAGCACACCGATATTTTCGCTTGTGGGTGCTCATGTATCTGCATATGTTGTTCCAGAACCAGGAGAAAATTTATACATGGATTATAATGGAAAATGCACCTCGATAACAGAACCTATAACATTTGGGGCTTATCCTGTCGGAATACCTTTATGGAATTGGCACCTAACTTTTATGGCGAACGAATCTGGCGACTCTACGATTAATAAAAAAGCGATAAGCGGAGAACATCAAGAAAATACGGCGAGCGTAAAAATTGATGCTGCACGAGAAGGCATGACGAATCAGCGACTCGATCAAAATGTAATAAATAGTTTTACGTCAGCAAATCCTGACCAAGGATACTATAATCCGGTTGGCTCTAGAATATTAACTCCATATTCCAATTCTAATAATGCATTTACTTATCTAATGATGAACTCTGGGGTTAGTCGGGAACAGATGAATGATATTTCACATACATTAGCTTCGAATAATAGGTGGTCGGCGGGGCTCGGGATGTCATTGTTGTCGCCTACAGTTATTCAAAATAAGGCTCAAAACGTGTTTAATTCGTTTTCGTTTTCAATTCAAACCCTTACAAAAGTTTTAGAAAGTTATAATTCTGGTCTAAAAAATAAATAAGATTAAATTATTTTATGAATAAATTTATTTTACTCATTTTAAGTATAATATTGGGTATTACATATGGTTGGTCGGGGATATTTATTGGCTGGTTACTTATGTTTGTGCTTTCATCCTCAACTTTTAATCCTGGGATACCTATTTTTATTTTGCCATTGATTTTTTGCTTCCTAACGTCACGTTATTTTATAAAAAAAAATTGGGGTATCTCCCAGTAATCGGATTAGTTTTGGGATTTATAATTGGTTTAGTTGTATTAATGTTGGGTCTCGGGCTTGGAGGCGCATAATTTAATAATTAATGGAATAAGCCCTGGTGAAATGGGTGGTGAAATAGGGATAGCCACCATCTATTTTGTAACATATATAACAAAATATAATAGATAGTAATAAATATGTCTAAAGAAAAAAATATATTGTTAATTTTGAATATATTATTGGTGCCGACCTTGGCAGCCATGTTTTTTCACGACCCTAAAACCCTTATGCTTGATTTTTCTTTTTATATTGATAAGGGTTGGATTGATTTAATGTTTTGGATTTCATATTTTAGTATCCCTATCAATATTTTTTATTCAGTTATGATATTTAAAAAAGAAGGCCTGAAATTAGCTGCAACATATTGTTCGGTCGGAATTTTTATAAGCCTTACCGCCGGCGTATTTGTTTTATTCTGGTTGGCTAACCTGTTGGGAATTATTTTAGGATAAAAATGTAAAACATAGAACTAAAATAACGATGATTAACTTGAACAAATTAAAAAAAATTCCAGTAACAATAGTTCCAATTATACTATCTATTTTTTATTTTGCTTCGCTCTTTTTTTATAAGATGTCCTCCCAAACAGAACAGAGTTTAATTTCAGTGTTGTCTTATCTGCTCTTTTTGTGCTTTATAGTCGACGCTATAAGATTTATTATTTTTATTTTGCTAAAGCTTAAGGTTCCTAAAAAAATTATTACAATATTTGCTACAGGGTTTGCAACGCCATATCTTATTGTTATTGCAATTAATTACTATATTGGCTCCAGACATGATTTTTTGATTTTTATGTTGGACGCTATCCCGACGTATCTGTTTTTTGGATTGGCAACAGCGATAATTTTGTTTGCTTTTTCAATATTTGATAGACGGATACTTAATAAATGGTTTGTTGTCAGCTTTGTTTTGTACTCTCTTATGGTTTGTTCTTATATCTACGGTATCGCTAATATAATCTTTGTTGTATTTTCTTTGGTTTTGGAAATTGTAATTGTGCAAATATTAGGATGGCTGAAAAGATTTAATTTAAATAAATATTTATATATAATAATTGCCTGTATAATAATTGGGCTTGCCGTTTCGATTATTATTTTTTCAGCCTATATTATAATTATTCTTCAGATGAATGTAGCCGCGAATATGTTTACACAAGAAATTATAAATAGATCTGGCGGGTCAGTTGATTGGTCAAAATTGATAAAATAAAGGTAAATGGGGACAGCCACAATCTATTAGAATCTTAAACACCTCACACTACAGTGTGAGGTGTTAGAAAACACAATTATATTGCATTTTGTGATATAGTATAATAATACAATTCATTCAATCAATCTATGAAAAACAAAAAGATATTAGTAGGCGTAACAGGCGGGATTGCCGCCTACAAAACATGTTCGTTGGTTAATTAGCCCATTGACGTGCTTGTATGAAAAAGTATAATTAAATATATGAAAGAAGATTTTGCAGAATTAGTTGAATATTTAGATGAGAAGTTTTCTAATATAGACAGACAATTAGAAAACTTGAAAGAGAATAAAGCAGATAAATCTGACATGAATATTTTGTTCAACGCGGTTGACGCTTACGCCAAAAAAGCCGACGCGTTTTTTCAGGAATTAGTGATGCTTTCTCACCAAATAAATCGTCATGAAAAATGGCTACACCAAATTGCTGAAAAATTAGGCATTAAACTGGAATATTAAGAGGAAAGGGTCAAATAGCCAGCCCTTCAATATATAATCTAATCAATTAAGAATCCCGCGTTTCACGGGCTTTTTGATTGTTGCAAAAAGTCCAAATCAGTGGTTTAATAAATAAAAATATAGTGCAGAGTTGTAGTTGTAACATACTTACAAACTTGAGTATGTAAGTATGTTTAATGGAATAAAAAAATATGGTGCAGAGTAAAAATATAAGGAAAATAAAAACAGCAAAACAAATGGAGCGCCATTTAAAGGGCATGGCTAATCATCGTCGTATTGAAATTTTGCTTCTGATTGCCGAACATGGCGGCATAACTCTTGAAGACATTATTGAAGCCCTGGACGCAAACCCCAAAACAATCGGCGAGCATGCAAGACGACTCAATCAAGCGGGGTTGATAAATAAAAGATATCGCGGGAAATTTGTGGAACATACCTTGTCTCCATACGGCAAAATTTTTGTGCGTTTTTTAAAATCATTTCAATCCATGTAAACACATCCTTACAAACTGGAGTATGTAAGGATGTTCTGTAAAGTAAAAATTTAAAAAAAATTATGGCAATAGAAATAGAGTTCAGGGGGCCGTTAACAAAAAATGAATTTCAAAAATTACTAAACTTTTTTAAAAAAGAGGCCAAGTTTGTTAAGAGAATGAAAAGAAAAACATTTGTGTTTGAAAACAAAGATAAAACATTAGACCTTAAAGTAAGAACAACCGACGGAATTCCGGAGATAGTTCTTAAAAAAGGTTTTGCAGGGGCTTGGAGAAGAGAAGAAATAATTTTACCGCTTAAAACAGATTTTACAAAAGAAGCTATAAGACTTTTTTCTCTTTTGGGTCATAATAAGGGAATAATCGCCATAAGAGATAATTATATTTTTAACTACAAAAATATAGAGTTTGCCTTGGTGAAGTGCCCTGGCGGATATTGTTTTTACGAAGCCGAATTAATTAATAACAAAAAAACAAAAAATCCGGAAAAACACATTAAAGACGTTTTAAAATTATTGAACCTTAAAGCGTGGTCGGAAAAAGAAGTTTACGAATTTATGATGTACTGCAAGAAAAATATTGACGAACATTTTGAGTATAAAAATAAATAAAAATTATGGGAAAAGAAAGACATCAAAATATACCGGCTTCTTACTTGGTTTTGATAAAAGACAATAAAGTTTTGTTGCAAAGACGTTTTAATACCGGCTATCAAGATGGCAAATATAGCATGGTTGCCGGGCACGTTGATAAGGGAGAAACTTTTACAGAAGCAATAATAAGAGAAACTAAAGAGGAAGCGGGTATTGAGCTTAAACCAGAAAATTTAAAAGTGGCTCACGTAATGCATAGGGATTCCGGCACAAACGAAAATAACGAAAGAGTGGACGTATTTTTTGTTGCTGATAAATGGGATGGAGAAATTGAAAATAAAGAGCCACATAAATGCGATGATTTGTCTTGGTTCGAATTAGACAATTTACCCGATAATGCTATTCCCTATATTAAACAGGCAATAGATTGCATAAAAAACAAAATATTTTATAGCGAGCACGGCTGGCATTAAAATAAATAAATATATGGAGATAGAATACGAGGCGACATTTTTAGATGTAAATAAGGATGAGACAAGGGAGAGGTTCAAATCGGCTGGCGCGAAACTTGTGAAGCCCGAGTTTATGCAAAAACGGGTTGTGTTTAATTTGCCTGCCGGCCATGAAAAAACGCATGCTTGGCTTAGGGTTAGGGACGAACAAGATAAAATAACAATGAGCTATAAAGAAACAGGTGCAGGCAAAATAGATGACCAAAAAGAAATATGTTTGGAGATAAATGATTTTAAAGCTGGCGAAGAATTTTTAGAATCAATCGGTTGTGAAAAAAAATCATATCAAGAAACAAAAAGAGAAATTTGGGAATTGGACGGCGTTGAAATTTGCATAGACGAATGGCCATTTTTAGAGCCGTTTGTAGAGATAGAGGGCAAATCAGAAAAAGAAGTAAAAGCGGTTTCTGAAAAACTTGGGTTTGATTATTCAAAAGCTTGGTTTTGCGCAACAACGCAGATATACAGCAAAAAGTATGACATTCCGTTTGATGTTATAAATAACGGAATACCTGAAATAACTTTTGATATGGAAAACCCATTTTTTAAATTAAACAAGAAAAAATAAAATTATGGAAAAAATTTATCCGGTAAAATTAAAAATAGGGGATGAGGTAAGAATCATTGCGCCGTCCCGTTCCTTGGCGATAGTTTCTAAAGAAACAAGAGAAATAGCCAATAAACGTTTTGCTGATTTGGGTTTGAAATTAAGTTTTGGTAAACACATAGAAGAAAGCGACGAATTTATTTCTTCAAGCATAGAATCTCGCATAGAAGATATTCACGATGCATTTTTTGATAAAAACGTAAAAGCAATTATCACAGCAATAGGCGGTTTTAACAACAGCCAGCTTTTACGATATTTAGATTGGGATTTAATTAAAAAAAATCCTAAAATTTTTTGCGGATATTCAGACATTACTGCTTTAAATAATGCGATATTTACTAAAACTGGATTGGTTTCTTATTCTGGTCCTCATTACTCAACCTTTGGCCAAGAACTATATTTTGACTATACCTTGGAATATTTCAAAAAATGTTTATTTTCAGATGAGCTGTTTGAAATAAAATCAAGCGAAGAATGGAGCGATGATATGTGGTATAAAAATCAAAAAGACAGAAATCTCATCAAAAATGACGGATTTTTAGTTATTAACGAAGGCAAAGCATCGGGCACGTTGCTTGGAGCAAACCTTTGCACATTTAATTTATTGCAAGGAACGGAGTATTTTCCAGACTTAAAAGATTCTATTTTGTTTGTTGAAGAGGACGAGATGCCCAAAGAGCTTTCTGCGGTGGAATTTGATAGAAATTTGCAGTCGCTTATACATCAATCAGATTTTGATAAGGTAAAAGGCATTGTAATTGGTAGGTTTCAAAATGCAAGCCAAATGACAAATGAACTTTTAATCAAAATTATTAAAACTAAAAAAGAATTAAATAATTTGCCGGTCATAGCGAATGTTGATTTTGGCCATACAGACCCTAAAATTACTTTCCCAGTAGGTGGAGAAGTTAATTTGGAAGCTAAAGCCGGAAAAATAAAGTTAGAGACATTAAAACATTAGATAATAAAATGCAAAAAATATTACTTAAGGTAAAACCTTTTCAGGAAACACTGCACGCAGATATGTGTGGGCCGGCTTCGCTTAAAATAGTGTTGGATTATTACGGAATAGAAAAATCAGAAAAAGAGCTCGCAAAATTATGCAAAATAAAAAAAGGTTTGGGCGTAGATGACAAAGGAATAAAAAAAGTAGCTGAAAAACTTGGATTTAGAGTTGAAATAAAAAATAATAGCAGTTTTAAAGATATTGAAAAATGGCTTAAAAAAGGGGTGCCAGTTATTGTTGACTGGTTTACGCGAGGCAGGAATGATTATCCGGAGTCAGAAACAGCCGACGGACATTATTCGGTTGTTTGCGGTCTAGATGATAAATTTATTTATTTGCAAGATCCGGAAATCGGAAAAATAAGGAAAATTAAAAGAGACGATTTTATGAAAGTATGGTTTGACTTTAGTGGGAAATATATAAAAGCTGAAGAACTTATTGTGCGACAGATTATCGCGATATATAAATAAAACTTATTGTGGTATTGACAGGACAGTTTAATGTGATAAGATAAATTATCATTGAAAATTATTAAAACCATTGATTCATGTCCCTGAGGCGTCAGTCGAAGGGGTGGGCATGATGAGGTGGCTTATGCATTAGTGTAAGCCCGGCTTCCTCCGTAACCATAGGATAATCGTTGAACCCAATGCAAAAGCGTTTGGGTGAGTCGATGAGCGACCTGCTTAGCAGGTAATTAGGGTGGTACCGCGAGAATACTTCTCGTCCCTGTTGCGTAATTTATTTACGCCATAGAGACGAGAAGTTTTTTTATACGCAGATTTGCGTATAGCTTCTCAATTGTTCTTTGACATCAAGGAGAAAAATCATGAGTAGCGTTACTTCTAGTGGGTTTCAGATTTGGAAGACCGTTAAGGTGGGGCCAGGGATTGCTGACGATTTTCGTCAACGCATCGTTAACGAAGCCGGTCTTGCTGTAATCCCCGAGGAGACGGAGTTTGACTTAGTTAAAGTCACTGTCTCTGATCTAGGGTTCAAAGAAGGTGTCCGGCACGATAGAATCTATGTACGGGCAAAGGAGTTTGGTCTGGAATTGTGCCCGCCGGAAGTCGGTCATCAATTGCAATTACAGTATGATGGGCCACCAGATGGTAAGCCGATTCTTGTCGGTATGGAGCCAGTCCGCCTTGCGGACATCCTTGGCTATGGTGGTCGCTATCTTGTGTATTGCTTGGGCGATTGGAATTTCACACGCTATCTTCTTAGTCCTGGTCACGTCTGGGATTTGGACGATCAGTGGGTGTTTGTCCTTCCGCACAAATAGCGAGTAGTTACAAGGTTGGGAGTAATCCTTCAAAACTCCCACCTTTTTTAACAGTCCACTTTATGTTCAATGGAGGTGCGTTATGTCTCGCGATCGAAAAGTGTCAGTTCGATTTGCCACAGTTGTTGCACAGAATTTGCCCGACATTTCCGTTGAAAAGATGGAATGGCTCATGAACCATTCCAAAATTTTACGCAGATTCTTGGCGCCAATTTCATCTCGGAGGTTTTTTAGAGAGATGCGGGCAAAAATTGACAGAACTCCGCCCAATGATCCTTCCGAGGATTGTACTTGCTGTTGGTGAAAAAAGAGATATGAAAATGGAAGAGTACGAAAAATTACCAAAGCATAATCCTGAGCAGACATGCAAAAAGTGTGGCAAATCTTATCCTATTTGGCAGTTGCATCTTTTTTTGGGGGAGAAAAGGAAAAGACTGGCACACAACTTCTGCCCGTCAAGCGAAGCTATCAAAGGCAGGATTGTGGAAATTTGCATGAAGTGCAAAATGGAAGAAGTAGTCAAAAAATGGTACGAATAATAGATCCGTGCCGTAAGGTCTCTTAACTGAGGCCTCTTTTTTTGTTGTGACATAGTAGCTATTGACATGCCTTTATAATCTGCTATACTCACTTTAGTTAAGTAAAGTGATATGACTACTAAAAAAGATAACAAAAAAATAAAGGAGTTAACAGAAGCTGTTTTAGCATTAAAAACTCGTAATGAAGCGAGGAGATTTTTTCGTGATTTGCTTACAGAAAAAGAGCTTATTGAATTTGGCAACAGATGGAAAGTCGCGAAAATGTTAGCAAAAAATATTAAATATACAGAAATAGAAAAAGAGACAGGATTGAGCTCAACAACAGTCGCCCGTGTTTCAAAATGGCTTAGCCGTGGCAAAGGCGGATATAAACTAATGCTAAAAAGAATTAAAAAAATATGAAAAATAAGAATAGAAAAATTCAAATAGGCGTTATCGGCCCCGCAGAAAGCGAATATCCTAAAGATACCGGATTAAAAAACAAGATTTGCGAATTCGCTGAAAAAATAGGCGAGTTGCTGGCAGAAAAAGATGCTGTTGTTTTTACTGGTGGAACAGACGGCGTGATGGAACTTGTCAGCCGTGGTGCGAAAAAGAAAAACGGTACCACTGTAGGAACTCCCGGGAGGACGAGAAATAGTTCAAACAAATATATTGATATAGAGGTACTTACTCCAATTGACGTCGGTGATTTTCTGTTTGCCGGGATTTTGAGTTCTGATGCAATAATAACAATACCCGGAGGGGCTGGCACTATGGCAGAATTGTGTTTAGCTTACAGATTTAAAAAACCTATTATTGTTATAGAAGGGTTAGATAACAATTATGATAAATTAATAAATAATTATTTAGATGAATCCAAACTGGTTTTGATTGAAGGCGCTAAAAATCCAGAAGAAGCAGTAGAAAAAGCGATAGCTTCAATTCATCATAACAACTCCTTATAGGAAGGGGTTGGTTGTGATTTGCGTAAATATCTAATTTAAAACCACGCTCAGCCCCTTCTTGGAAGGGGTTTTTGTTTTCTTTTCCGCAAAAGAAAAATCAGTTCATTGACAAAAAGGAGACGAGCGATGGAATCTTTAAATCGGTTTAAACAATTGAGTTATGCAAAGTATCTTTACACCGATGGTCGGATTATTTTGGTTGATGTTCCACTGGAACCCCGTGCGAAGGAAGCGATGGGGTGCTTGAAGACGGTCGATGGAAAGGAGTTGGTTTTTCTTGAGACCGAACAGTTGGCGATGGATTTAGAACGGTTTTTGGAGGAACTGGTTGGAGGGGAAAAGAATATTCTTTTCGTGTTCCCGGGCAATGGCTCTAACTATCCGAAATCGGTTTCAAGGATTTGCCAGGAAGCAACCGGGGTAGGGGTCTTTGCAAAACGGATTTGGACTCCTGGTTCAGACCCGTTTGCTGTTGCCGGTTCCATTATGCCGGAAGTTTTTTTGAATTTATTTGTGCAGACCATTGTTGTGGTAGATGACGTTATCAGTTCCGGCCAAACAATGTATAGGCTGCATAGAAACAATGAGTGGCGGTTTCCGAGAGCAAAGTGGATTGCGGCAACGTGGGTTGCGCAGATTCCGCAAATGAAAGCACGTTCGGGAGTTAGTGGATATGACCGCTCGGTTGTTGCTTGTATAGTTGAGGGTCCGAACAAGAGGAGGGTTCCAATAAATTCTCTGAGCACCCTGCGAGAACAGCCAGTTATCACAGAGAATTATGCTAAAAGGTATTTTCTCGATGCGAGCGCGTTTCTTCGATTCATTTCGTCTTAACAGTTAAATGGGGGCATATCTAGTATGCCTCCTCTTTTTTGTTTGACATTTTAGTTATTTCGTTTTAAGATAAAAATGTAGGTCAATTATGCTAATTCGCTCTTTGAAAGGAGCCAAAATTATGGCAAAAAGCAAAATAGTAAAAAGATTTTTATCAAACGGACAAGAAATTTTAATCCGTTATCCTAAAATGTCAGATTGCGCAGATTTGCTAAAAAACATCAACTCACTTGTGGACGAAAGAGCTTTTATTGCGCATCAAGTAAAACAAACAAAAAAATCCGAAGAGAAATGGCTGGTGGAATTGCTTTTAAAAATAAGACAGAAAAAATCAGTGGCGCTGGCCGTTGAAATTAACGGAAGAGTTGTTGGTTTGGCGCAGGTTGGAAAAGAGAGAACTGAAGTAGAATCTCATGTAGCGAGTTTTGGTATTAGCTTGATAAAAGAGGCAAGAGGAAGGGGTATTGGAAAAGAGCTTCTAAATGCCGTAATTGCGGAAGCAAAAAAAGTACTGCGGGTAAAAATAATTACACTTACGGTTTTTGCCGTGAACAAGCGAGCCATAATTTTGTATCGCAGTTGTGGTTTTCAAAAAACCGAGACCTTGAAAGGCGGCATCAAACACTACGGAAGGTTTTTGGACCGCATCAGCATGATAAAGTACCTTTGAAAAAAGTCCTCTTCTGAGGCCCGAGCATCTGCTCGGTTTTTTTATTGTGCGGCTAAACAATATCTTTAGTGCAACGGAAGCTGGTAATTGAGGTTAGTCACAATTACTTAGTGACAATTTGTGTGTTTCATATATAAGAAGCCTCATAAAGTTATGATTGCTTATTTTTTTACTTAAGATTGTCCGTTTTTTTATTTAGTCGAGTTTCAAAATACAACTATTGACACAAGCCTTTAATTTTAGTATATTAAGATATTAAGTTTTTTTAAAAAAATATTGAGCCGGAGCGTCGGCGTAGCTCAATTGGATAGAGCATCAGTCTTCGGAACTGAGGGTTGAGGGTTCGAATCCCTCCGCCGATATTCTCGAATAGGCAACGACGTTGTCCGTGTAGCTCAATTGGATAGAGCGGTGGATTCCTAATCCGCAGGTTAGGGGTTCGAGCCCCCTCACGGATATTCCTCGATATTGGATAATTTTATAGTTGTCCGTGTAGCTCAACTGGATAGAGCGTCAGACTCCGAATCTGAAGGTTAGGGGTTCGACTCCCCTCACGGATATTCAACATTTGACATTAGTTGTCGGCGTAGCTCAATTGGATAGAGCAGCGGACTTCTAATCCGCATGTTGAGGGTTCAAATCCCTCCGCCGATATCTCTTGCTTTTTAAGCAAAAAATTTTATTAGTACTTTATCATTTTTTCTGAAGGCCGGCGTAGCTCAACTGGATAGAGCGTCAGCCTACGAAGCTGAGGGTTATGGGTTCGAATCCCTTCGCCGGTATTTAATGGACCTGAAACAATTTCAGGTCTTTTTTTATTATAAAAAGAAAGATTTTTTTAAAAATTATT
>Ga0155102_114_pt1 | contig 15039 bp, 10 predicted proteins | sample RifCSPhighO2_01_FD_106070 | JGI IMG/M metagenome (GOLD analysis project Ga0155102, IMG submission 106070) | Candidatus Staskawiczbacteria bacterium RIFCSPHIGHO2_01_FULL_36_16
AAATATTTATTATATTTTTCTTACAAAGAGAAATATCTGGAGGAAAAAGATTATCAAGAATTAATAGAATTATCGGAGGAAATTGGAGCGATGCTGTGGGGCATTATTAAAAAATTAAATTAATGTTTTATGTTTCAAGTTTCAGGTTTCAAGAATAAGGGTTTTACTTTAATTGAGGTTATTGTTTCTATGGCTGTGTTTTTGCTTGTTGCTGGAATGGCTGTTTCTATTTTTATTTCTATAGTAACCCAGCAAAGAAGAATTTTATCTGAACAACAGCTTATAAACCAGATAAGCTATGTTTTAGAATATATGTCAAAAGCTTTAAGAATGGCGGCGATAGACGAAAATGGCGATTGCGTGCAAAATGATTTTGGTGATAAATATGAGGGAGGAACGTATGTACTTACTCGACAGAATATTGGCAGCGGATTATATAGAGGCATAAGATTTAAAGATGCGTCTGCCGGCGGCATTTGCCATGAATTCTTTTTGCATTTAGTTGACGGAAAAAATATTTTGAAAGAAATAAAAAGCAGTGACGGCCTTATAGATCCTAATATTAGCCACGCAGTGGCGCTTACTTCAGGAAAAATACAAATAAATTCTATTGAATTTAGAATAAACGGAGAAAGCGGATTAAATTATTATGTTTTGGAGCAAGACAGCACACAGCCAAGAATTACAATTTTTATGGAAGTTCAAATTCCCGGGCTTCCAGAGCAGACAGCTAAAAAAATTCAGACAACGGTTTCGCAAAGAAATCTTAACGCGCAATAGCAAAAATTTAAGCCGAATAATTTATGACGCCAAATAATTCGCAAAAAGGAGTATCTTTAATTATCACTTTTTTTATTGCAATAATAATTTTGTTTATAGTTTTGTCCATAAGCACGCTTTTATACAGCGAAATTAAAGTTATAAGAAATATCGGAAATTCTGTAAATGCTTTTTATACAGCTGAAAGCGGAATAGAAAAAGTGCTTTATTACGACAGAAAAACCCCAGATGTGGAAGGAAGAGGCGTATGCAGTATTTGCAATGATGGCATTGAAGAGTGCGACTCTGTTACAGGATCAGATTGCAGTTCTGAAACTTGTTCAGATTGCTATATTGAATTTTCAACACAATTAGACTCTGCAAGAGGGAGGTATTATAATTTAGATATTATTGTCGGTCAGCAGTGCTTGCTTTCCACTAGTATTATAAACTCTTACGGTTTTTATGAAGACGCCTCAAGAGCAATAAACCTTAGTTCTTTAGCAAAAGTGAGCAATCTTGTCATGCCAGAAGGAGATGCAGGCGCTACGATTGATGTACATGGTAAAGTAAGAATTACAGCCACTGTAATAGAGCCGCCCGGAACAGTAATAGAAAGCGTTAAGGCATATATAACTGGTTTGGGTGATGATCAAAATTGCGATCCTGAATGCAGTCCCGAACCATGTTGTATGTATAGAATAATTACCTTGCAATCTGGTGGTGACGGGACATGGAGTAAGCCATGGAACGATGGAATAGATGACGAACCTTATACAATACAAATTATAGCTTGGGACACAGAAGGAGGTTGCGTAGAGGTTACCGTTGAAGCTACCCCTATTTAGTTTAAAGTTATGGAAAAGAACGAAGCGAAAAAAAGAATACAGAAATTACGAGAGGTTATAAATCACCACCGGTATCTTTACCATGTAGAAGACAGGCAGGAGATTTCAGACCAGGCCTTAGACTCTTTGAAAAAAGAGCTTTTTGATATGGAACAGCAGTTTCCAGATTTGATAACTCCTGATTCTCCCACGCAAAGAGTAGTGGGCAGGCCTTTGAAAGAATTTAAAAAAGTGAAGCATTCTGAAAGAATGCTATCTTTTAACGACGCTTTTTCAGAAAAAGACATGCACGACTGGCTTGAAAGAATTTCAAAACTTCTTACTGAAAAAGAAAAACAGGAATTAGATTTTTACTGCGAATTAAAAATTGACGGCTTGGCAATAGAACTGATTTATGAAAACGGATTTTTAAAAACAGGCTCTACCAGGGGAGATGGAACAACGGGCGAGGACATTACCCAGAATTTAAAAACAGTTGAGGCAATTCCATTAAAAATAGACGATAAGAGGCATATAATTGTAAGAGGAGAAGTTTTTATAACCAAAAAAGAATTTCAAAGAATAAATAAATTGCAAAAAGAAAAAGGACTGCCTGTGTATGCAAATCCAAGAAATATTGCCGCGGGCTCTGTAAGGCAGTTAGACCCAAAGATTATAGCCGGCAGAAAACTTGATTCTTTTGCTTATGATATTTTAACGGACTTTGGCCAAAAAAATCATGAAGAAAAACATAAGACATTAAAAGAGCTCGGTTTTAAAACAAACGAGCACAATAAATACTGCAAAAATTTAGAGGAAGTTTTCAAATTTCGGGAGCATTGGATAAAACAAAGAGAAAAATTAGATTATGAGATAGACGGCATAGTGGTTATTGTCAATGACAATAAAATTTTTGAAAAATTAGGGGTTGTGGGCAAAGCTCCCAGAGGAGCTATTGCTTTTAAATTTCCGCAGGCCCAGGCAACAACAAGAGTTTTGAATATTAAACTGCAAGTTGGCAGAACGGGCGCCATAACACCGGTAGCTGTTTTAGAACCGGTTTTAGTTTCAGGAATTACAATAACAAGGGCAACTTTGCACAATGAAGACGAGATAAAAAGATTGGGGCTGAAAATTGGAGACACAATTATTGTGGGCAGGGCAGGTGACGTGATACCCGAAATTGTTAAAGTTTTAACCGAGTTAAGAACAGGAAAAGAAAAGAATTTTAAAATGCCCGAGTACTGTCCTTCTTGTAATACAAAACTGGTAAAGCTGGAAGGCGAAGCGCTTTTGCGATGCCCGAATTTAAAATGTTTTGCCCGCCAAAGAAGAAATTTTTACCATTTTGTTTCGCGTTCTGCTTTTAACATTGACGGCTTGGGCCCCAAAATAATTGATAAATTATTAGAAGAAGGGCTGGTTCAGGACCCTTCAGATTTGTTTGAATTGAAAGAAGGAGACATAGCCCCATTAGAAAGGTTTGCAGAAAAGTCAGCAGAAAATCTAATAGCTTCAATTCAGAGCAAAAGAGAAATAAATTTAGCAAGATTTATTTATGCTTTGGGAATTAGAAATGTGGGAGAAGAAACCGCAATTGATTTGGCAGAAAAATTTGGTTCAGTAAAAAAAATAAAAGAGGCAGAGCTCGAAGATTTTGATTCTATTTTGGATATAGGGCCAGTTGTCGCAAAATCTATTTATAAATGGTTTTGCGACAAAGATAATTTAAAATTTTTGGAAAAACTCCAAAAATTTGTAAAAACCCAAAATACAAGTTCCAAACCCCAAAACTTAAAATTAGGCGGAAAAACATTTGTGCTGACAGGGTCTTTAGAGTCTGTGACAAGAGAAAGAGCCAAAGCAAAAATAAGGGCTTTGGGCGGAGATGTTTCCGGGTCTGTGTCTTCAAAAACAGATTTTGTCGTGGTAGGGTTAGAACCGGGAAGCAAAGCCGAAAAAGCAGAAAAGCTGGGCGTAAAAGTAATTTCAGAAAAAGAATTTTTAGATTTAATCAAATAAAAAAATCACCGAATCTTAAAAATTAACGCAGTACCACCGATGGGTCGGTGGTACTAAAAAATTTATGCCAGTATTTCATTTAAACGAGATGCCGAAAAATAAAAGAATTCAAATGATCGGCGAATTTTATGATACAATCGCCTATTTGAAAGACAGAAATGAAGTTCGCTTCTTTTTCAAAAGTTTATTGTCCGCAGACGAGATAGCAACTTTAATGAGAAGAATTGAAATAGCAGTATTATTGTCCGCGAAATTTACTTATGACGAGATAGCTGTTTTAATGGGAGTCGGAAAATCAAAGGTAACAAACGTGCGAAAGAATTTGTTACAAGACGATAGCGGATACAAGATAATCGTGAAAAGATTGATTAATGACCGGATAAAGCGGCTAATTAGAATGAAAAAAGAAAACAAAGGGAGTTCTTCACCATTTAATGTAATAAAGAAAAAATATCCGGGATATTTTCTTTTGGATAATTTGTTGGATGCCGCCATAGAAAAATTGGAAATTAACGATAAAGAGCTAGAAAAAGAAGCTTTGTTGTTTACGCCCTCCGCTAAGAGCAAAAGTTTTAAATAAAAAACCATAGTACCACTGACCCATCGGTAGTACTAATACGATTATGAACGAGTTTGAAGAACCTGATTTGAAAAATGTTAAGTTTGATCTGAAAAGTTTTAAAGATGGCGATATAAGCTGGCAGACAAGATTTTTACTGCGTTTTTGGCTGACAAAAGGATTATCGCGATTGGCAAAAGGATTAGGTTTAAACTCACAATTAATGGAAGAATCACAAAATTTATTTTCTAAAGTATCGCGGATTGACATAATTCCTGATAATTCAGGGGAGCGCGGGTTTCAAATTATTTTGGACAAATCTACTGCACGATATTTTTATCAGGAAGGGGAACATTTTATTTTTGATGGGTCTGAAGCGGGCGAATATGAAAAAGGAGATGTAACTATTTTTGACCATTTGCGATAAATTATAGAAATAATAATTTATATTTAAAAGTTAGTACCACCGATCAGTCGGCGGCACTAACGCAATTATTAAAATTATGTCAGAGATAAGACGCGAAGAAAAATAATCTTAAATCATAAGCAATTGAATTATGTAATCAATTACGTAATTCAATTGCTTATTTAAATGCGTATTTTAAAAAATGGGCGGTATTTTTTTAAATCATCTTAAAAAACTGGATTGGGGGATTATAATCTCTTCGGTTTTGCTTGTTTGTTTCGGTTTGGGAGGCATTTTCAGCGCCTCGGCAGCCAAGGATGATTTTTTAAATCTGGAAAAGCAGATTATTTTTTTTGTTATAGGATTTTTGCTGATGATAGCCATAAGTTTTTTTGATTACAGGATATTAAGAAATAATTCTTATTTGATATTAATTTTATACGGATTATGCTTTATTTTGCTTTTAGGGCTTCAATTTTTTGCGCCGGTAATCAGGGGGACTAAGGGCTGGTATAAAGTAGGGATTTTATCTTTAGACCCGATTGAGCCCGCAAAAATTATTTTAGTGGTTCTGCTGGCAAAATATTTTTCAATGAGGCACGTTGAAATGTATAAATTCAGGCACATTGTTTTTTCTGGATTGTATGTTTTTATGCTTGCATTTTTAGTTTTTATAAAACCGGATTTAGGCGGAACTATGATTTTAGTTTTAATATGGCTTGGGATTTTATTTATTTCAGGCATCAGAATAAACCATTTTTTAATTCTTTTATTATGTCTTATTTTGGCAGCAGCGCTTTCTTGGAATTTTTTATTGCAGGATTACCAGCGGGGAAGAGTTATTTCTTTTATGTTTCCGCAAGACCCGTTAGGGGGCTCGTGGAGCCAGGAGCAGGCAAAGATAGCCATTGGGTCTGGCAGAATTTTAGGCGAAGGCCTTGCAAAGGGTTCGCAAGTCCAATATGGATTTTTGCCAGAGTCCCACACAGATTTTATTTTTTCTGCAATAGCTGAAGAATGGGGCATAGTTGGAGTTCTGGCGCTTTTTACAATATATGGGTTTTTGGTCTGGCGCGTGTTAAAAATTGCCATTGACTCTCAATATAATTTTCCGCGCCTTTTTGCATCTGGTACCGCCATTATTTTAATAGTCCAGTTTTTTGTTAACATCGGCATGAATCTTTCCTTGCTTCCGGTCGTAGGTATTTATCTTCCGCTTATTAGTTATGGCGGTTCAGGCCTTATATTCACCTTTATTGCTCTTGGCATATTGCAGTCAATAAAAGTGAGAAGATAGCAACAAGCCCTGTGGATAACTATTGACCCTTCACCCCTTTTTGGCTATATTTTTATTATGCTTATAATAAGAAATATAATATTAAATTTTCTATTAAAAAGTACTGTCGGTGGGGTGAAGGGTTGACATATTTAATAAAAAGGAATAAGATATAGTTATATAATAGAAGTGGCCACTTTACTCTAAGCAAAATTAAAAACCTCTGCCCGCTATTTTTTAATGCGCGGAAAATTATTTTTTTAAAGGGCGGAGGCAATACCCTAGGACTATTTAGGGTATTTTGTGTTTATAAAATTACATAACGCATAACATAGAACACATAACAAAACATCGTTGTTATGTTCCATGTTCCATGTTTTATGTTTCATGACGCTAATGGCAGAGATTGTAAAAAAGGTTAAAAACTTTTCAAAATCTAAGCTTTCTTTTTCAACACCTCATCTTTTGACCATGCAAAGGCAGACATGGGATGATTTTTGGCGGGTAAGAGTAAAGGAGCTTTTAGAAGAGATATCTCCGATACGCGACTATACCGGCAAAGAATTAGAGCTGTGGTTTGAGGACTACAAGCTTAGCAAGCAGAATTATAAAAACGGGCTTGAGGCAAAGAAAAATAATGATTCCTTGGAAGCTCCTTTGCGGGCCAAGATAAAGCTTGTAAACCTTAAAACAAAGGAAGTAAAAGAGCAGGAAGTGTTTTTGGCGGATTTCCCCATAATGACAGAAAGGGGGACTTTTGTTGTAAACGGAGTAGAAAGAGTTGTTGTCTCCCAGCTTATAAGGTCTCCGGGAGCGTTTTTTACCATGAGGTCATGGAGGGGCAAAAATTATTTTGGCTCAAAAATAATTCCAAACAGGGGCGCATGGCTTGAATTTGAAACAGAAGACTCAGGCTTCATAGGAGTTAAAATAAACAGAAAAAGAAAAGTTCCGGCTACAACTTTATTAATGGCTTTGGGATTGGACGGAACAGAAAAAGTTGAAAAAGCGTTTAAAGACACAGACACGGGAGAAATAAAATACATAAAAGAAACTCTTAAAAGAGAAAGCTGCAAGGACCAGAAAGAGGCGCTGGTTGAAGTTTATAGAAGGTTAAGGCCGGGAGATTTGGTTACCCCAGATACCGCCCAGGATTTAATATTTAATATGTTTTTTAATTTTGACAGGTATGACTTGTCAAAAGTCGGCAGATGGAAAACTTGGCAAAGATTGCCGCAGTTAGCTCCCAAAAAATTATTTGCCCGCAATGCTTCGGGCGCAGACGCATACGAAGATAAAGAAATTCCAAAAGAAGAAAGGACATTAAAGATAGAAGATATTGTTGAAGTTGTAAAAGAGATTATAAGATTAAACAATGACCCGAATGCAAAGCCCGACCAGGTTGACCATTTGGGAAACAGAAGGGTAAGAACTTTATCTGAGCTTTTGCAAAACAGAATGAGGGTTGGTTTGATGCGCATGGAAAGGATTATAAAAGATAAAATGTCTACTTTGGATGTAGCTACCATAACCCCCATACAGCTTATAAACCCGAGGCCGTTAATGGCTGTGGTAAAAGAATTTTTTACTTCTTCCCAATTTTCCCAGTTTATGGATAATGAAAATCCATTGGCAGAGTTAGAGCACAAGAGAAGACTGACTACAACAGGGCCCGGAGGATTAACAAGAGAAAGAGCAGGTTTTGAAGTAAGGGATGTTCAGCCGTCTCATTACGGCAGAATCTGTCCCATTGAAACACCCGAAGGGCCAAATGTCGGCCTTGTAGGGCATTTGGCTTCTTTTGCCAAAATAAATCCATATGGTTTTATTGAAGCTCCATATTTTAAGGTAAAAAACGGTAAAGTGACAGATGAGGTCCATTATCTTTCAGCCCAGGAGGAAGAAAAATACAGCATTGCTCCGGCTTCAGTTCCCTTAACAGAATCAGGAAAAATTCTTCCTGAAATTCCGCCGGATAAAGTGGAGGCAAGAGTTAAGGGCGAGCCAGAGGAAGTGCAAATTTCAAAAATTGATTATATAGACGTTTCTTCAAAACAATTTATTTCTGTTGCAACTTCTTTAATCCCGTTTTTGCAGAACGACGATGCCTCTAGGGCTTTGATGGGTTCTAACATGCAAAGGCAGGCGGTTCCATTGATAAGGCCTGAGCCTCCTTTGGTTGGAACGGGAGCCGAAAGAAATGTTGCCCGCGATTCAGGGCAGGTAATTTTGGCTAAAGCTCCGGGAGTTGTGAAAGAAGCCGATGCCCAGCATATAAAAGTGCAGTATGAAATTGGGGGTAAAAAGGCAGATGAAGATTATGAATTGCAGACATTTGTCAGGACAAACCAATATTCTTGTTTTCATCAAAAGCCCATAGTCCAGAAAGGGGAAACAATTAAAAAAGGGGATGTTTTGGCTGACGGAGCCGCTATTTCTCATGGCAGGCTTGCATTGGGCAGAAATATTTTGGTTTGCCTTCTGCCGTTGAGAGGAGGAGGATTTGAAGACGCAATTACTATTTCAGAAAAATTAGTTAGAGAAGATGAATTTACTTCAATACATATAGAAGATTTTAAATGCGACGTCAGAGAAACAAAATTGGGCCCCGAAGTTACAACTTCTGATATCCCAAATGTTGGAGAGGAAAAATTAAAAGATTTAGACGAAGAGGGAATTGTAAGAATAGGCGCCGAAGTCGGCCCTAATGATATTTTAGTTGGAAAAATTTCGCCCAAAGGCGAAGCAGAATTAACTCCTGAAGAAAGATTGCTTCGCGCAATTTTTGGCGAAAAAGCTAAAGACGTAAAAGACAGCTCTTTGCGCATGGAGCACGGCAAAAAAGGAAAAGTTGTTAACGTAAAAATATTTTCAAGAGAATTGGGCCATAAATTAGAGCCCGGAGTTATCAAAAGAGTCCAGGTTGAGGTGGCTGAGACAAGAAAAATTAAAGTTGGAGACAAGCTGGTGGGAAGGCACGGAAACAAAGGAGTTGTCTCAAAAATTTTGCCTGAAGCTGAAATGCCGTTTTTAGCCGACGGAACTCCTATTGATTTTGTTATGTCCCCGCTTTCTGTTCCTTCCCGTATGAACATCGGGCAGATTTTAGAAACTCATCTTGGATGGGCAGCCCACAAATTAAATTATCTGGCAATTTCTCCGTCATTATTGGGCGCCAACAAAGAAGATATTAAAAAAGAATTAAAAGAAGCCGGGCTTCCCGAATCAGGGCAGGTCACAGTTTATGATGGAAGGACGGGCCTTCCATTTCCTAAACCGATTACGGTCGGCTATATGTATGTAATGAAGCTTATTCATATGGTTGATGACAAGGTGCATGCAAGGTCTATCGGGCCATATTCATTGATTACCCAGCAGCCATTGGGAGGAAAAGCCCAGTTTGGAGGACAGAGATTTGGAGAAATGGAAGTTTGGGCTTTGGAAGGTTATGGCGTTGCCCACACTTTGCAGGAAATGCTTACAATAAAATCTGACGATGTTCAGGGCAGAGCTGCAGCCTATGAATCAATTTTGAAAGGCGAGCCGATAAGAAATCCAAATATACCGGCATCATTTAATTTGCTTGTCGCAGAATTAAAATCTTTGGGAATGTCAGTTGAAGTAAGAGAAAAACCAAGATTGATAAAAGATGACACTAGAGAAGACAGAAGAGACAACCGCGGAGAAAGAAAATAAAAATAAAAAACCGTCCCGCCATGGCGGGACGGAGTAATGAAATTTAGTGTTTTTTAGCGGGAATGTCTAAAATATTTTCCACATAATCAACCCTCATTTCCAGTTTGTCTGTTTGTTTGATATTTTCCTTCAGGTCGGTTTTAATCTCTTTCATTTCACTATCAATTTTATCAAATCTTTTGCCCATATATTCCATTTGTCCATCAAAACCCTTGTTGATTATTTCCGCTGGCTCGTCAATTGTTACGTTTTTTATCAATTTATTTTTTGCCGTATAATTTAAGTTTATACTTCCATTATAGTCATTCAAAAAGTCGTGTCAAATTTGTAAAATATTAACATCTTATAATTTTAAAAGCTTTTAAAATTGTAAGACATAAAATTATGAAAAATCAAAAAGGTATTTCAATTTTAATTGGCATAATAGTTATTGTCGCTGTGGCAGTTTTAACCTTCGGCGGAGTTTTTGCGTATCAATATTTTGTGAAACCCGCCGGCTTGCCCGTCCAAAGCCAGCAGGCGACGGAGGGCTGGAAAACATTTTCAGACAGTAGATTCCCCTTTGAATTTAGATATCCGTCAGAATGGAAAGATTCTGTAATAAAAACAGATGTTCCAAATATATCCATTACCATAAAAGAAATAAATAGTGAATTTGGGGGATTAAATGTAGATTATAAACCTGGTGGCAAGCTAAAGTTAGAGGATTTTTTTGCCCAGGTTGATGAAGGCAGTTTTGAAAAAACAGAATTTAATATAAACGGAAGAAAAGCAGTGAAGTTAATATACAAACCTGTTTCAGGAATACCTGGAGCTTTCGTTGTTATCGACCGTGATAATTATGGTAATTTTATTTTATTAAGGTCCCTCGATGCTGAAAAATTATCTGCAGTTATTTCTACAATAAAATTTATAGAAGTTAAAGATTTGAGCTTAGTAAATAAAATGGCTTCTTATATTGCAGAAATGGACGCATTTTTAAAAACAAAGCTTAATTTGCTAACGACTTATGGTTCAGAATACTTTATAGGAGACGATCAAAGTAATTGGTGTTATAGCCAAAAATTTAATTCCCTTAAAAAAAATATAATTAATACTTACGGCAATGAAACAAAGATTACATGTTCATGCGGAACCTCCAATTGTAATGATACATATAAATGGTGTGTTAGCGTTCTATTGAGTACCGGTAATTATTATTGTGTTGATAGCGGAGCTCAGAGATTCACTGGAGATAATCTGAATATTTGTATGGCAGGAATTTGCAAAAGATAAATAAAATTGAAAATTATTAAAATTATATCAAGCAAATGCGAGTATTAGACTTAGAATCAATAAGAATAAAATTGGCTTCACCCGATGACATAATGTCATGGTCTCACGGAGAGGTGATAAAGCCGGAAACAATTAATTACAGAACACAAAAGCCTGAAAAAGACGGACTTTTTGATGAAAGAATTTTCGGGCCTGAAAAAGATTATGAATGCGCCTGCGGAAAATATAAAAGAATAAGATACAAGGGAGTTGTCTGCGACAGGTGCGGGGTTGAAGTTACAAAATCTTCTGTAAGAAGAGAAAGAATGGGACACATTAAATTGTATGCCCCGGTTTCGCATATTTGGTTTTTAAGGGGAGTGCCTTCAAGAATGGGCTTGGTTTTAGATAAATCTTCACAGCAATTGGAAAAAGTTATTTATTTTTCTTCTTATATTATTACAAAAATTGATACAGAAGCCAGAGACAGGGTTTTAGAAGCCATAGAGCAGGAATACAAGGCAAAAGTAAAAAAGGAAAAAACAGAAGCTGCAAAAAATGAATTGAAAATCGCAAGAGAAAAAGCAAAAGAAGAAGTTTTGGATATAAAACCGCTTAAAATTTTATCAGAAGTTGTTTACCACGCGCTTTCCATGAAATACGGAGAAGTATTTGAGGCGGGGACCGGAGCTGAAACAGTAAGAAAAATATTTGAAAAAGTTGATTTGAAAAAAGAAACAGAAGCTTTGGCAAAAGAAGCCAAAGAAGCTCCGCCCGCAATGAGAAAAAAAGTTTTAAGGCGCTTAAAATTATTTCAGGGAATGTTAAAATCCGGCGTAAGGCCAGAATGGATGTTTATGGAAGTTTTGCCGGTTTTGCCCCCTGATTTAAGGCCAATGGTTCAGTTAGACGGCGGAAGATATGCCTCTTCTGATTTGAATGATTTATACAGAAGGGTTATCAACAGAAATAACAGGTTAAAATATCTGCAGGAAATTTCAGCTCCGTCCGTTATTGTAAGAAATGAAAAAAGAATGCTGCAGGAAGCTGTTGACGCTTTAATTGACAACGAAATGAGAAAGGGCGTTACAACCACTGCCACCACAGGCGGAAAAAGATTGTTAAAATCTTTAGCTGCTATGCTGGCTGGAAAACAGGGAAGGTTCAGGCAGAATCTTTTAGGAAAACGCGTGGATTATTCCGGCAGGTCGGTTATTGCCGTTGGTCCTGAACTGCATTTTTCACAGTGCGGATTGCCGAAAACTTTAGCTTTGGAAATTTTTAAGCCATTTGTAGTAAAAAGAATTTTAGATAAAGAATTAGCTTACAACATTCGCGGAGCCTCCAGATTGATTGAAGAAAAAGTTCCTGAGGTCTGGGCTATTTTAGAAGAAATAGTAAAAGAAAAGCTGGTTTTGTTAAACCGAGCTCCCACACTGCACCGTCTTGGAATCCAGGCGTTCAGGCCGGTTTTGACAGAAGGAGAAACAATAAAACTGCATCCTTTGGTTTGCGAGGCGTTCAATGCTGATTTTGACGGCGACCAAATGGCTGTTTATCTGCCGCTTTCAGATGAAGCCCAAAAAGAAGCAAAAGAAATAATGCTTTCTACTTTAAATCTTTTAAGGCCAGCTACAGGTTTGCCCATAATGGGGCCTTTCAGAGATATTGCTTTGGGATGCTATTTTTTAACTAAGCTGGATGCTTCTGAAAATAAAAAAGAAATTTACCCAGTTAAATCCGCTTCGCAAAGCGAAGCGGTGTCCAGCGAAGCTGGACAATTTAACCGGGTGAAATTATACTCTTCTGATTCAGAAGCTATTACAGCTTTTGAATACGGATTTTTAGGGCTTACGGACACTATAAAAGTTCAAAATCCAAAAATTGGCGAGACTGAAATAATTGAAACTTCTGTGGGCAGATTAATTTTAAATGCCAGCTTGCCCGATGATTATCCTTATATAAATAAATTAATAGACAACAAAGGATTAAAGGGTCTTGTCAGGGAAGTTATTGAAAAATATCCAAACGAAGAAGCAGTGGTTATTTTAGACAAAATAAAAACACTTGGATTTGAGTACTGCACATTGTCTGGAATCAGCTGGGGCATGGATGATTTGATAGTGCCGAAAGACAAGCCCAGATTGATAGCAGAAGCAGAAGAAGAAGTAAGGCGCATAGACAGTCATTTTGAAAAAGGACTTTTATCGCCGGAAGAAAAAATTTCTCAAAAGATTTTAGTGTGGCAGACAGTTAAAACAAAAATTGAATCATTATTAAAAGATACCCTTCCAGCTGACGGGCCGGTAATGTCTATTATAAATGCCGGAGCCAGAGGAACTTGGGCGCAGCCCGTGCAGATGGCAGGCATGAAAGGATTGGTGAATAACCCGGCAGGAGATATTATAGAGTTGCCGATAAAATCATCTTTTGCAGAAGGATTTAATGTTTTGGAATATTTTATTTCAACTCATGGCGCCAGAAAAGGAACAGCCGATACGGCTTTAAGAACTTCTTCGGCCGGATATTTAACAAGAAGGCTTGTTGACGTAGCTCATGACGTTATTGTCACAGAAGAAGATTGCGGAGATAGAACAGGATTTGCAGCTTATAAAAAAGATGCTGACGCCATAGAACAGGATTTTGTTTTCAAAATAGTTGGCAGGATAGCTTTAGAGAATGTTGAGAAAGATAAAAAAGTTTTGGCTAAAAAAGGCGAGTTAATTGACTGGAAAACAGCTGATGAAATTTCAAAATCAGGAGTTGAAAGAGTTCTTGTCCGCGCTCCTTTCAGCTGTAAGAGCGCGCAGGGTATTTGCCAAAAATGCTATGGATGGGATTTAGGTAAAAATGAATTAGTAAAGCTGGGCGAAGCAGTAGGAATTGTGGCAGCTCAAGCTATCGGAGAACCGGGAACTCAGCTTACATTAAGAACCCACCATTTGGGAGGAATTGTTGGAGCAGGAGATATTACGCAAGGTCTGCCGAGAATTGAAGAAATTTTTGAATCCAGAGCGCCTAAAGGAGAAGCAATAACATCTTTGGCTGAAGGCAAGGTAATAGGCATAGATGAAGAAAACAGAATAGTTAAAATCCAGTCAGCCAACAAAAAAACCGCTAAAAAAGATGTAATGGAATATAAAATTCCAGGCAGGATTGCAATTTTAGTTGAAAAGGGACAGGAGGTTAAAGAAAACCAGCCCTTGTGCGACGGAAGCCTGGATTTGAAAAAATTGTATAAATCAGCAGGAGTTGAAGAAACTCAAAGATATATTCTGAAGGAAGTGCAAAAAATTTATTCTTCGCAGGGAGTTGATATTCACGACAAACACATTGAAACTATAATTCAAAAAATGTTTTCAAGGGTAAGAATAAAAGAAGAGGGCGATTCTGACTGGATAAAAGGAGAGGTTGTAGAAAGATCAATTTTTGAAGAGGAATCTGAAAGATTAAAAAGAGCTAAAAAAACTCCTCCGACAGGCGCGCAGATATTGCTTGGCATTTCAGAAGTTGCTTTGAATTCAGAATCATTTTTGTCAGCAGCTTCCTTCCAGCAGACTTCAAGAGTTTTAATTAAAGCATCTTTAGAGGGCAAAGAAGACAAGTTGAGGGGATTAAAAGAAAACGTAATTATTGGAAAACTCATTCCTGTTGGAACCGGATTTCAGAAGAAGAAGTAATTATTAATGAGTAAAAAACAGCGGAAGCCCGTCTTCCGCTGTTTTTTAATGGCTCAACAGCCTGTTGAGTTATTCGTTAGTCTTGCGTGATGTGGCAGGGGACACGTGACTTGACAAGGTTGTTTGAATATGCTATGATAAACTTTATAGAATTGTATCTTTGACAACAGGGGCTTTAGCAAGGAAAGGAGGTAAAAATCTGTCATCCGCCAGCTGGCGGAGGCGGAGCCAAGCCCTAAACGTGCGTTTACGTGAGTTTTCTGTTTTTTCTGTAACTCGGGCTTGAAAAAGCCCACAAGACAAGGAGAGTTGTGAGATGAGAAACTTGATGAATTTGTTGGTGGTGTTGGTTGTTCTGTGTGCGTTCGTTGGCACGACCTTCGGCGCGGGCGGCTACAGTGATGGGAATCAGTTGAGCGGGTATTTTTCGCCGAGTACGGGAACGCCCCAGTGGAATTCCTACTCTTACGAAGCTGATGGCAGCGTACGGGGGTCTTTCAACATTTTGCTGGACCCTGCGCTGTATAGCTTCGAATCGGCTAGTTGGAGCTTTTATACCA
>Ga0155102_113_pt1 | contig 13636 bp, 18 predicted proteins | sample RifCSPhighO2_01_FD_106070 | JGI IMG/M metagenome (GOLD analysis project Ga0155102, IMG submission 106070) | Candidatus Staskawiczbacteria bacterium RIFCSPHIGHO2_01_FULL_36_16
TTATTGGGGAAATTTAATATTTATAATGCGTTAGCTGCAATTTCTGCAGCCAAAGCATACGGCATTAGTTTAGAAACCTGCACTAATGCTTTAGTTAAAGTAAAAGCAATGCCTGGCAGAATGGAAATTGTTTCTGAAAATCCAAAAATAATTGTTGACTATGCCCATACTCCAGACCAGCTTGAAGCAGTTTATAAAAGTTTTGAGGGCAAAAATTTAGTTTGCGTTTTGGGAAGCTGCGGAGGCGGGAGAGACAAGTGGAAAAGGCCTGTTTTAGGTGAAATCGCAAAAAAATATTGCAAAGAAATAATAGTTACGAATGAAGACCCCTATGATGAAGACCCAATAAAAATAATTGAGGATGTGGCCAAAGGCGCTGATGGAAGAGCTCAAAAAATATTAGACAGGAGGGAAGCGATTAAAACAGCTTTAAAATTGGCAACGCCATATGATACAGTTGTAATCACCGGAAAAGGGTCTGAACCATGGATGTGCGTTGAAAACGGAAAAAAAATTCCATGGGACGATCGTAAAATCGCCAGAGAAGCTGTTAAAATAAGGTAACATGGTTAAGTTGCGTATTTTTTAAAATTATGTTAAGCTTTAAAAGAGATAGAAAAGTCTCTTTTTATTTATTTTATGTCAAAAAAAATGCCGCAATCGACTAAAAAATTTATTCGCAGAGAAAAAGTCCGCATAAGGCGGCAGTTTTTGGATTCAAAAAAGCAGAAAGAAATGATTGATAAGCTGTATTCTGATATACTAAATAAACCAGAAGCTAAAAAAGAAGAGCCAAAACAAGTGAAAGAAAGCCCGAAAGAAAAACAGAAAAAGGAGGATAAAGCCCCAAAAGTTAAATCTAAAGCTCGCCCGGTTAAATAATATGAAAATTTTAGATATTTACAATTTAATGATAAAAATGGGCACGGAAGCTGATTTCAGGGGCACAGACGGAGTGCATAAATTTTTGGACAGTAAAAAGAAAAAGTTTGAAAATCTTTCAGAACCAGAAAAACAGGATTTTGACAAAGATGCTTTAGAAAATCCGTATTTGGATTCAGGCGTTTATAATATCGCAGAGGATAAAGAAATTAAAAAAGTTTTAGTTGGCATTGACATTGGCCCTGAAGAAATTTTGATGGCAAAACAATTGGATGGCATAGATTTGGTGATTGCCCATCATCCTATCGGAAAAGGTTTGGCCCAGTTAGCTGATGTTATGGATTTGCAGTGCGATGTTTTGGCTTATTACGGAGTGCCCATTAACATTTCAGAGGGATTGATGAGAGAAAGAATTTCAGAAGTAGCCAGAGGAGTAAATGCCTCAAATCATCAGAGAACAGTTGATGCCGCAAAATTAATGAAAGTTAATTTAATGAACTCACATACTCCCTGTGACAATCTGGCAGCCAAGTTTTTAAGAAATTTAATTGAGGGCAAAGATATAGAAAGGATTTCTGATTTAATAAGCATATTAAAAGAGATTCCAGAATATAAAGAAGCTATGAAAATTGGAGTTGGCCCTAAAATTTTTGTCGGCTCTCCGGAAAATCACTGCGGAAAAATATCAATGGCTGAAATTACAGGAGGCACAGAAGGTTCGCCAAAGCTTTATGAAAAAATGGCGCAGGCAGGAATTGGCACAGTAGTTGGCATGCACATTTCAGAAGAGCATAAAAAAGAGGCAGAGGCCTCGCACATAAACATTGTAATTGCGGGGCACATTTCGTCTGATTCTTTGGGAGTAAATTTATTGATGGACGAACTTGAAAAACAGGGAATTGAAATTGTCCCATGCTCTGGGTTTACAAGGGTCTCGCGCGTTTGACACAGAAACACACAAAACGAAACACAAAACAACACAAAAAATTGCGGGTAGCTACCCGCAATTTTTATGATATTTTGCCTGTTTTTGTTTTTTAATATAAAATACAAATATCATGGCTGTAAAATACAAGGCGCCGAAAAATATCAGGGAAAAGAAATCAAAAATTAATGCAAGAAAAGAGTTTTGGATAATTTTTTTAATTGAGGCGGGGCTGTTTTTAATAACCTCTGTTTTGGCTGTTGTAAGCGCTTTTGAATTAAATAAATTAGTGAAAGCGCAAAAAATTTATTTGCCCAAGCTTTCTTTGCAGGATTTTTTGTTTTCTTTTTTATTTATAACTTTTTTTGTCCTGCTTTTTATTTCTTTTAAAAAAGCCAGCAAGTTCAAGGAATTAATATACAGAGGATTTTTTTTGATTACTTGTTTTTGGGGAGGAATGACTGTTTTAAATTTATTTATGCCTGCATTCGGAGCTGTTTTAATAATGGGTATTTTAATTATAATGTGGCTGGAAGTTCCAACAGTTTGGGTGCACGATATTTTAATAACTTTGGGCTTGGCGGGAACAGCAAGTTTTTTTGGATTGGGGATTTCGCCGTCTATTGTTATTATGCTTTTGGTGATTTTTTCTTTTTATGATTTTATTGCGGTTTACAAAACAAAGCATATGGTGGCTATGGCAAAAGAAATGATTGATAAAAAAGTTATTTTAGGATTTATTATCCCAAAAGAAATTAAATTTTTTAAAAACGGGCTTGATAAAGTAAAACCGGGAGGAAATTTTTTGATTTTAGGTGGAGGAGATATTGTTTTTCCTAATCTGCTGGCTGTGTCTGTTGTTCCCTTCGGATTTTTAAAAGCGCTTATTATTGTTTTGTTTTCTTTAATCGGCTCTCTTTTCAGCTATTGGATTTTTATAAATCAAAAGAATAAAGAACCGATCCCGGCGCTTCCGCCCGTTGCATTGTTCACAATAATCGGTTATTTTGTAGCATTATTGTTGCCCCTGTAGTTTAACTTGCCCGCCCACCTTTTGGGCCTCCATAGTTTAATGGATAAAACACAAACCTCCGGAGTTTGAGATGTGGGTTCAATTCCTGCTGGGGGCACAAAAGGTGGGCGGGTGAAGATAAGGCGCTTCCCTCCGGAGGAAGAGATGGCTGTTCGACTCAGCCCAGGGGCACATAAAAAGTAAATAAGCTGTGGATAATTAGTGTTTTTACAGTGAATAAAAAGCTTGAGTCTTCACCCTAATTTTTGGAAAAACGAGCAAAACAGTTTTATTTACAGAATATTTTTTGAAAAATGTATGACGGAAAGGGTGAAGACTTGACATTTAGGGTTTTTAGAATAAAATGCAATTATGAGGGGGTGAGAGACTAGGTCTGCCGTTTAATAATTCTTTTATAGCGAAATGAAAAAATTTTGCAGCGAGAAATTAGAAAAATGAGGAGGTTTGCCCTTGCGGCAAGCCGACGAATTTTTATAATTTTGCAGCCAAAATTTCAAGTTGCAGCTAAAGGAATTATTGAACGGCGGGCCTTGAATTCTCAAGGACAGAATAGTTTTTAACGAAAGAGGTCAGAGTATATACCCAAAATCATTGTCCGAATTTGGGCTCGAGAAAAAAGCCAAAGTCGTTAAAAATTATAATCCCCCTCAACTAAAAAACCATTGCGTCAAACGCAATGGTTTTTTAGTTGATATAGGTGGTTTTTTTTGCTAAAATTAAGGCAGAAAGGTCTAATATGCCTTGAATTGCGAAATGCATTACGAACGGTTTTAATTTTAATTTTCAGGCGAGAATTTGACGGAACGAGGAGGTTTGCCCTTGCGGCAAGCCGACGAATTACGGCAAATTCGCAGCCAAAATTAAAATTAAAGAGTTTAAGGCCATTTCGTAATTCAAGGTAATATAACAAATAAATAAAAATTTATGGAAAATAAAAAGAAGCCCGCCTCCGCCAAGGCTTCGGCGGGCAAGGAAGGAAAATTAATAGGTAAAATTACACATTATTTTTCCAATATTGAGGTGGCGGTCATTGATTTGTCTTCTGCTTTGGAAGAGGGAGACATCATACGCATAACTGGCGGAGAAGATACGGATTTTACACAGGACGTCAAGTCTATGCAGATTGAGCGCGAAAAGATAAAGACGGCAAAAAAGGGAGACTCTATAGGGATAAAAGTTAAAGAAAAAGTGAGAGAAGGATATAAGGTTTTTAAAGTTTAATATCAGGATACAAATTTACTAATTTTTTACTAATATACGAATTCGTAAATTAGTATATTTGTAGTTGATTTGTAAATTAGTAGCCTGTGGTATGGAGAATTTACAAGAAGAAATAAAAAATAAGATTATTGATTGGATAATAAGTGGAGCTGGCGGCAGGCTGGTGGTTTTTAAGCCTGAAAATTTTTCTAATGGAGCTGATTTAGTCGTAATAAAAAAAGGAGAATACGATCCTGCGGGCGATAAGGATTTGCCGAAAAGCGTAATAGTAAAAACAAAAATTTTTGGAGACTCTTCTCAAAAAGAATCAAAAGAAATATTTATTTCTGTTAATGGTTTGTTGAAAGAAACTGGCAGCAGTATTTTTAAAAAAAATATTAATATTGGAGCATTCAAAAATATAAAAAATTTTTATCTGGCGTTTGTCTTTTTTAATATTTTAAAGCAGGACATAGAAAATTTTATATGTTTTGTGCCTCTGCAGGAGTTTTTAAAAGTTGCCGGCAAAGAAAATAATGGGGATGTTTTTAAATTTGAATCGTTTTTATCAGCTGATAAAAACGACAAATATTCTGAATTTTTGGTTAATAAAAAAGACTTTGCCCAGGTTTTATTTGATAAAATATCACAAGCATGAAATTTGCAGCGGATTTTCATATTCATTCAAAATATTCCAGGGCCACATCCCCCCAGATGGATTTGGAAAATTTAGATAAGTGGGCAAAAATTAAAGGAATTAAAGTTTTGGGCACAGGAGATTTTACGCATCCGGAGTGGTTCAAAAATTTAGAGGAAAAATTAGAACCGGCCGAAGCCGGCCTTTTTAAATTAAAAAATTCAGATTCTCCAACCAGGTTTATTCTGACATCTGAAATCAGCTGTATTTATTCTAAAAAAGACAAGGTCAGAAAAATACATATTATTGTTTTTGCGCCGTCTTTTAAAACAGCAGAAAAGATTAACACTCAATTGGCTAAAATTGGAAATTTGAGAGCCGACGGCAGGCCGATTTTAGGGCTTGACGCCAAAGAACTGGCAAAAATTGTTTTAGATGCAGATAAAGATTGCGCGGTTATTCCCGCCCACGCCTGGACCCCTTGGTTTGCTATATTTGGTTCAAAGTCCGGATTTGATTCTGTAGAGGAATGTTTTGAAGAATATTCAAAACATATTTATGCCATAGAAACCGGCTTGTCTTCAGACCCTGCAATGAATTGGAGATTGTCCCAATTAGATAAAGTTGCCTTAATCTCCAACAGCGACGCTCATTCTCCTCATAAAATTGGCAGAGAAGCAAATGTTTTTGATACAGAAATTAACTATCAAAGCATATTTGATGCCATCAAATATAAAGACCCAAAAAAGTTTTTATATACAATTGAATTTTTTCCAGAAGAAGGGAAATATCATTATGACGGCCATAGGCTATGCAATTTGAGTTTGTCTCCCGCAGAGTCAAAAAAATATAACAATATCTGCCCAAGATGCGCAAAGCCCCTTGTAATAGGCGTTTTAAACAGAGTTGAAGAATTAGCTGACAGACCGGAAAGATTTCGGCCTAAAAATGCCATTCCATTTAAAAGCTTGATACCCTTGCAAGAAATAATAGCTGATTCTATCGGGGTATCTGCTGCTTCAAAAGAGGTTTTGAGATTATATAATAATTTGATTACAAATTTGGGGACTGAATTTGATATATTATTAGAAAAAGGTCGGGAAGAAATAGAAAAAAACAGCTTGCCGGAAATAGCAGAAGGCGTTTTAAGAGTGAGAAACGGCAAAGTTTTTGTAGCGCCGGGATATGACGGCGTTTATGGAAAGATTAAAATTTTTTCTGAAAACAGCAGGGAGCGCAAAAATAAAAAAAATGCTTTAAATCAAAAAACACTTTTTTAAGAATAGGCGGCTGGCTTGTATTGTTTTTTTCTTAGGCGTAAAACTATTTGAATAAAATAATTTCAGGCTCTTTGAAAAGGAGAATGCCATGTCGGGCATATTTCAACAAGGGGTTTCATTTGGGCATAACTCGTCAGAAGAAAAGTTTGAAGCTTTAATTTGTGGCAAGAATTTAAGTGAAGCAGAAAGGGAAGCTTTGAGAAAATTTTATGGTCTTCCATTCAATGATATATTACTTTCTAAAATAGATTCAGTTCCAAAATATGTTGTTATGGCATGGCAAAAAATAAGAGGCAATTCATTTTGCAACAAATAGAGAGCCGTTAAAAAAACAGCCGCTGTTTTTTTATTTTTAAATTTATAGTATAGTGCGGGTAGAGTAGAGCATGCATTTGACATTTTACAGATAGGGAATAAAATTAGAATAAACTAAAAGGCGTAAGGGCTGTATAACAAAAAATACAGGGCATGGATGAAAAAACTTTTTATATAACTAAGACAAAACTACAGGAGCTCAAAAAAGAATACGAAGAGTTATTAGAGTTTGAACGCCGAAAAATGACGGAACAGGAAGCGCCGAAGATTTTTGAGTCTGAAGATTTAAATCCGGAATTTATCAGCTTTCAAGAAGATGTAGGATTTTTGAGGTCTAGAATTAATGAGATAAAAAATATTTTAGAACATCATGAATTGATAAAAATTCCATCATCTTCTGAAAAAAATATTATTGGCTTGGGAGCCAAAGTAAAAATAGATATAGGGGGTAAAAAAGACGAATTTTTAATAGTGGGAACGCTTGAAGCAAATCCTGCTTTGGGAAAAATCAGCAATGAATCGCCCGTCGGCAGGGCTCTTTTGGGGCACAAAGTTGGAGATATAGTAGTTATTTCCTCTCCCGTAAAGACAGAGTATAAAATTAAAAGCATAAAATACGAAATCAACTGACAAAAGCAAAAACATTCTTTTGCCCCTTTCAAAAAGGGGTTTTTGTTTTTTAAAAAAGTTGTTTGTAGTATAATCAATATAAAATCCCAAATCCCAAATCCCAAATAATATCTAAATCCAAAACACGTTTAGAATTTAGAATTTTGGAAATTAGAATTTGTCCCGACCGCTGTCGAGGATCCTCGACTTTCAGTCGGGATTTGTAATTTGGCGCTTGGAATTTGGAATTTTCAGAGTTATGCCAAAACTATTTAATAAAATAATTAAAATTTTAATAACCAGCGACTTTTTTTTAAACTTAGGATGGGGCCTCTTGTCTCCCATTTTTGCAATATTTATTTTAGAAAAAATTACGGACGGAGATTCATTAAGAGCAGTAGAAGTAGCAGGGTTTTCAGCATTATTTTACTGGATAACAAAATCTATTTTTGAGATACCAATTGGCTGGTTTTTGGATAAAAAATACGGCGAGAAAGATGACTTTTGGTTTATGGTAATTGGAACTTTTATCACAGCTGTAGTTCCTATTGGATATCTTTTTTCTTATGTTCCCTGGCATATTTATTTTTTTCAAATTATCCATGCAATGGGCATGGCAATGGCCTTGCCTTCGTGGCTGGCTATTTTTACCCGCCACATAGATAAAGGCAAAGAAGCTTTTGAATGGAGCATAGAAACAACATCTATCGGAGCAGGGGCTGGCATAGCGGGAGGGATAGGCGGATTGATAGCCGCCTCGTTCGGCTTTAAAGTAGTTTTTGTTTTTGTATCCTCTCTTACATTTTTTTCTGCAATTTTACTTATGTTCGTTAAAAATTCAATTTATCCAAAAAGCAAAGAGTCTGGCGCCATGCACATAGAAAAACCCGTTGTGGGCCCATAAATCACGAAAATTTTTAATTTTAAATTTTTAAATAGGATTATTTTAAAAAAAATATGAAAAATCAGGAAATAGCTAAAATTTTTCAGTCGCTGGCGAATTTTTTAGAATCAGAAGGCGTAGCTTTTAAACCCTATGCATATCAAAGGGCTGCTTTGTCTTTAGACACTTTGAATGAGGATGTTGGTGAAATTTATAAAAAAGGCGGAGTTAAGGCTTTGCTGGAAATTTCTGGCATCGGAAAGGCTATGGCAGACCACATAGAAGAATATTTAAAAACCGGAAAAATAAAACACTATGAAAATTATAAAAAGAAATTGCCGATAAAAATAGATGAGCTTGTCAGGGTGGAAGGCATGGGGTTTAAAAAAGCCAAAATTCTTTACCAAAAACTGGGAATTAAAAATTTAAAAGATTTAGAGAAGGCGGCTAAAGCCCATAAGATAGCTCCTTTGTTTGGTTTTGGCGAAAAAACAGAAAAAAATATTTTGCAGGGTTTGGAGTTTTTGAAAAGAGACAAGGGAAGGTTTCTATTGGGCAAAATTTTGCCGACCGCAAGAAATGTTGTTGAAAAATTAAAAAACTTAAAAGAAGTTGAAAAAATCAGCTTGGCGGGATCTGTGAGAAGAAGAAAAGAAACAATTGGAGACGTTGATATTTTGGTAGTCTCAGATAAGCCTTCAAAAATTATGGATTTTTTTGTAAAATTAGAGGGAGTTGAAAAAGTTTGGGCAAGAGGACCGACAAAATCATCTGTAAGAATGAAAGATGGGTTTGATATTGATATAAGAATTGTGCCTCAAAAAAGCTATGGCTCAGCTTTGCAGTATTTTACAGGAAATAAAGACCATAATGTGGCAACGCGGCGTATTGCTATGAGTAAGGGGCTGAAACTTTCAGAATACGGCGTATTTTTTGGTAAAAAACAGATTGCAGGCAGAACAGAAAAAGAAGTTTATGAGGCTATCGGCTTGCCATATATTGAGCCGGAGCTAAGAGAAAACGAAGGTGAGATTGAGGCGGCATTAAAAGGAGAATTGCCAAAAGTTGTTGAGTTAAAAGACATTAAGGGAGATTTGCACTGCCATACAGCAGCTTCAGATGGGCAAAATTCAATAGAGGAAATTGTTAGAAAGGCAGAAGAGTTTGGATATGAATATATAGGAATTTCCGAGCACACTGGTTCTTTGGCAATCGCGGGCGGATTAGATGGAAAAAGGCTTTTGGCTCAGCATGAACAAATAGAAAAAATAAGAAAAAAATTTAAGAGCAGGGGAAGTAAAATCGTTATTTTGCATGGATGCGAAGTGAACATAATAGCAAATGGCAATTTAGATATTAAAGACGAGGTTTTATCAAAATTAGATTATGTTATTGCCAGCGTGCATTCTTCAATGAAAATGCCAAAAGTTGAAATGACAAAAAGATTAATAAAGGCGATGAAAAATCCGAATGTTGATATTATTGGTCATCCAACGACACGGATGATTGGCAAGCGCGATGAAATTCAGTTGGATTTTGATAAGATTTTAGAAGTTGCTAAAGAAACTGGGACTATTTTAGAGATTAATGCCCAGCCAATAAGATTAGATTTACGCGACATATATATAAGAAGGGCAAAAAACGAGGGCGTTAAAATGATAATAAATACAGATGCGCATCAAAAAGAACAATTAAATTTAATGGAATACGGAGTTTCAATGGCCCGCCGCGGCTGGGCGGAGAAAAAAGACATAATAAACACGCTGCCCGTAGAAAAATTATTAGAATATTTTTAATATATGCCAAGAGAAAAATCAGCAGGAGCCATAATTTTTTTTATAGACCCTCCTTCGCGTAAAGCTACGGAAGGGCAAAGAAATAGTCAGCCGCACTATTTGCTTTTGCATTACCCCGGAATTAACAAGAAGGGCGGGCATTGGGAATTTGCCAAGGGCCACATAGAAGAGGGCGAGGATTATGAGAAAACAGTTAAAAGGGAAGTTGCAGAAGAAACAGGATTAAAGGATATAAAAATAACCCCCGGGTTTAAAGAGCATATAAAATATTTTTTTAGAGAAAAAAAGGAAAGACAGAAAACTCCTTTCTGGATTTTTAAGCTGGTGACATTTTTTATTGCAGAGACAAAAAGCAAAGATATAAAATTATCTCCAGAGCACATAGGATATGCGTGGCTTCCTTACGAAGAAGCTCTTAAAAAAATAACATATAAAAATTCCAAAGAATTATTTAAAAAAGCGAATAAATATCTTACAGAGCATGGAATATAAAATTTTTTCCGAAAAAGTTTTTAAGGTTGTAAAACAGATCCCCAAAGGGTCCGTTTTGGCCTATAAGCAAGTTGCTAAAAAAGCAGGCAGGACTAAAGCATACAGGGCTGTCGGAAATATTTTAAACAAAAATTATGACCCCGCTATCCCATGCCACAGAGTAATAAGAAGCGATGGCAAAATAGGAGGATATAATAGGAGCGTTTCTAAAAAATCGGCTTTACTTAAAGAAGAAGGTGTGATAATAAAAAAGTAGGATATTCAGTTTTGTTTCTATTATGGAGATAAGAAATGAGAGCTGTCGTAGTGCATAATAAACAAAGACGCATTGAGGAGAGGGAGAATGGACACGACCTTGTTATTGAAGTTGTGCCTTTACTTACAGTTGTTGTGCATCCTATCACGCGTGAAGGGCAAAATATTGTTTTTAGTCTTGATTGGGAGAGCGCCCGGCTTTTTCCGGATGTATTTTTCCGCTTTTTTGGAACAGAAGATGACGTGGTCGCTTTATTGAAGGAAAATATTGTGGACCTTGAAATTATGGAATCTTCCAGCGCAAATTAGCGCGCGTCTTGTTTTTACAACCAAAAACCGCTTTCTTGCGAAAGCGGTTTTTTTTTGCGTTATTTTTTTACAAGTCGGGTTTCTTCTAAAATTTTTACAAAAATGTCAGGATGCTCTTTTGCCAGTTCAGATAATACTTTTCTGTCCAATTCTATTTTTTTTAATTTTAATCCGTGAATTAGCTTGCTGTATGTTATGCCATTTTGGCGGGCAAGCGCGTTTATCTGTAAGTTCCATAAGTTTCTGAAAGTCCTTTTTTTTGCCTTTCTGTCTCTGTATGCATAAGTCCATGCGTGCCTTAACGCGTCTTTTGCCAGCTTAAATTTTGATTTTCTGCCGTATTGAAAACCCTTGGCATGTTTCATCAAATGCTTTCTGTGCTTTCTTGCTTGTACGGCTCTTTTTATTCGCGACATGCGAACGAAGTGAGCACCCAGCACTTATTTCTATTTTCAAAAAATAGAAATAAGTGCTGGGTAAGCTCATTGCTATAAACTTATATATTTTTTTAATCTTTTTGCTTCTCCTTTTGACAAGACAACCCACTTGCGGCCCTTTCTTTTTCTTTCCCCGGTTTTTTTAGACCTGTAATGGTTTTGTCCGGACATTCTTCGTAAAATTTTGCCATTTTTGGTTATTTTGAACCTTTTAGTTATGGCTTTTTTTGTTCTTGTTGTCATAATTTATTGAAACCTGAAACCTGAAACTTAAAACATTTTTTATAACGTTTCGTCGCCATGTTTCACGTTCTATGTTTCACGTTCTATGATTTAGATACTATCATTGTAAAGCCCCTTGGCTCTCTTTTTATTTCTCTTTCAGTTTTAATGGGTATCAAATTATTTGTTATTTCTAAAAATTTTTGTATTTTTTCTTTGGCAAAATTGCCCATTGCTTTTTCTCTGCCCCTTAGCACCATTGATATTTTTACTTTATTCCCGCTTTTTAAAAATTTTTGCGCCTGTTTTGCCCGTATTTCCATGTCATGTGAAGATATGCCGAAAGTTAATCTTATTTCTTTTAACTCTCCGCCTTTGGGCTTCGCCATTTTTTTTTCTTTTTTTTGCAGAGTATAAAGATATTTTCCGTAATTGGCGATTTTGCAGATAGGGGGTTCAACTTTTTCTGTAACCTGTATTAAATCTAAGCCTTTTGATTTTGCCAGATCAATTGCCTTGAATATATCTATTATGCCCAGCTGTTTGCCGGTTTCATCTATTACCCTTACCTCTTTTGCCCTTATAAAATTGTTGATTAAAACTTTATTCAAATTATATATTAAATATTATTAGTGGAAGTGGGGATATTGAAATCCCGTCTGATAAATTTTTTAAAATAAATCTACAAGCTTAGTCAGTTTTGTTGTTCGAGCGTTAAATATAAAACTAACAAAATTTTTAACGCCTTATCTCTTTAGTTTCAATAATTTATCAGAGAATCTAAATTATCTATCCTAATAATATAACACCCTAAATCCATTTATTAGGAGTCAATGGCAAGGATGCAGCATTAAACGTATGCTAATGCTGGTTGCTTATTAAATAAATTAGCAATTATGTTTTTTCTCAGAGTTTAATGAGATTTGAGAACACTCAACTTGCTTTATTTTAAAGAACATATCATCGAAACAATCACTCCCTTGTGTTAATTTATTCGGATAATTCTCTGTTTACTTCCCTTTCAATATCGCGTTTTTTTATTTTCTCTTTTTTGTCGTATTTTTTCTTTCCTTTGGCTAACCCGAATTCGAGTTTTATTCTACCATTCTTCTCATAAATTTTCAAGGGTATTAAGGAAAAACCCTTCACTTTTGTCTTTCCGACCAAATAATTTATCTCTTTTTTGTTTAAAAGAAGCTTTCTCTGCCTTTCGTCATTATAGTCAGCTCCGACGTTATTTGGCTGGTATGGAGGCACTTTTACCCCCACTAAAAACGGCTCTTGGCCCTTTAATATAATATAAGAACTGGCTAAATTAATATGGCCGGTTTTTATTGATTTTACTTCCTGGCCGAACAAAACCAGCCCTGCTTCAAACTTTTCAAGGACATTATAGTTAAATGATGCTTTTCTATTTTCTGAATAAATCTTCATGTCTTTTATGATAGCATAATAACATTTTTATTTAATGTTGACAATGATTAAGTTGTGTGATATATAAAAAGTGGTAAGGCGAAATCCAGAATTTTCGCCATTGACAATTTTTTGGGAAAGGAAAATGCTGTGGCTAAGGGCTTGTTAAGAAAAAAGCTTTTAAGCTCTCTGGACGAAAGAGAACTGGCCGGACTGGTAGGACTATTAAGCAAAACATGCAGACCTTTCAATGGTAATCTCTCACATATATCGTACTTAGCGGGATTTGACACGAGAACTCTATTTGGAATTCTGCACAAGAGATTGTTTGACAGGTGGGAATCAAATAATCTTGCGTTTTTAAGGGTTATGGAAAATCTTAAAATGGTCAGGCAGATTCTAAGGGAAATTCCTGTAAAAATTCCTTCTTTGGAGCCTGAATATCCGCCAATTCCAGATAACTTTCAGATAGGTAATCAAGAGGCGCAAGTCGTGTTTGTGACCGCCCATGCGTGGGATAGGTTTTGGTAAGCGCTTTTATAGAGATTCACGACGTGCTGGGCAAAAAATCATTGCCACAGACCTCCAGCAGTCTTTTGCCAGGGCGAAGAAGGTATGTTTAAAAGGCGCCCATGCGACTTTGCGCACAATAAATAACCAGTTTGTGCCGGCAGATTATTTTTTTGATAAGCTTAAAGGTTGTCGTTTTGTCGTTATCAGGTACAAAGGCAGATTAAAGCTGTCCACAGTTGAGCGACCCTATTTGTGATTTACGCTGTACGTCAATACAATGCCCCTCAAGAGAACTTCGCTCTTTTATGGGGGCTTTTTTTTGCCGAAAATAAGCTAACAAAAATGCTCTTAAACCCTTTAACTTTTGAGGAAAATAAGATAAGATAAAAATATATGCCGTACAGGAAAGAAGAGTTTGCCAATGGCGAGATATAT
>Ga0155102_133_pt1 | contig 11447 bp, 7 predicted proteins | sample RifCSPhighO2_01_FD_106070 | JGI IMG/M metagenome (GOLD analysis project Ga0155102, IMG submission 106070) | Candidatus Staskawiczbacteria bacterium RIFCSPHIGHO2_01_FULL_36_16
AAAAAACAATATTTACAGCTGATGTCGGAGATTATCGCCAAACAGGCAGTTATCTTGGGTCCCGATGCCGCAATTTTGAAAGCAAAGAAAGCAGGGGTTATAACAGACCACAAGGGCAATGTAACAGATGTTGAAGGGGACGCGTTTCAGACCTTTAAACAATTGGTTGATGGCTATAAAGAGCTGTTGGGCCAAACTGCAGAAAACGTCATAAACCCGATTCTTGAAAAATATCCGCAAATTAAAGGGCTTATTAAGCTTTGATTTTTTTTATGTTAGCTGAAATTATAATTACAATTGCGATTATAGTATTAGCGCTCATTGCCGCATCAGAGTTTTTTGTTTTTTTAGAAAACAAAAAGGTAAAAAATGACTTGGCCAAAAGGGAAGAAGACGCTAAACATAAGATGTATGAAATTTCAATTTTGAATGAGCTTTCAGAAAAGATAGGATATTCGTTAAGCGTCAAAAATGTTATAGAAGTTATAATCGGCTCTTTGCCGGATTTTATTGATTACAGCGTTGTGTCCTATATGCTGTTGCTGCCGGAAAAAATTATTTTTAGGTCGTATCTTAAAAAATCGGTTTCTCAAAAATTTATAGACCAGGTAAAAGAAAAAATGACGGATTCTTTATCCGCCATTTTAAACGCCGATTTCAGAAACATAAAAACAGAAGAAATGCTGTGGGGCATTAATTTAAACGAAGAATTAAACGGCTCGGTCGGGTCGTTTTTTAATATTCCGCTGGTAATAGGCGATAAAGTCGCCGGGCTGCTTACTGTAGCTGACACAAAAGACGGTTTTTACAAAGAAAAAGAAATGACCACTTTGTATAAAGTAGCCCAGCGCGCGTCCGGGGCGGTTACAAGATTGCAGGAGGTTGTTGAGTCAGAAAACAGCAGATTAAATGCAATGGTGGCCAGCATGACAGACGGCGTGATTATGACAGATACAGATTATAGAATTGTTGTTGTAAATCCGGCGGCAAAAAAAGCCGCAGGGCTTGAAAATAAAAATGGCTTGTCTGTTTTAGATTTTGCAAAACAGCTTGAAGGAAAGCTTGATTTAAAAGATAAAATTGAAGAAAGCGCAAGGATGGAACAAATTTTTATTTCTGAAGAAATTTCGCTTCCAAGCGGGTTTTATAAAATAGCGATTTCTCCGGTTAAAGATAAATGGAGGCCATTGGGCTGCGTTGTCGTTTTTCGCGATATGACCCGCGAGAAAGAAGTTGAAAGAATTAAAGAAGATTTTACATCCATGATAGTGCACGAGCTCCGCTCTCCGTTAGATTCAATTAAAAAAATGATAGAAATGATGAGAGAATCAGAAATCAAAAAAGCAAAGCGCAAGGAGTGTTTCCAGATGATATACGGCAGTTCTTCTGATATGTTGGAGCTTGTTAATAATCTTTTGGATATAGCTAAAATTGAAGCTGGTAAATTTGAGCTCAAAAAACAGCAGTCAGACATTGAAGAAATCATTAACGGACGCATTTTATTCTTTGATGTAGCTGCAAAAGACGCAAAAGTGAAAATAACAAGCCAGCTTGCTAAAAATATTCCAGATAAAGTTGAATTTGACCCGCATACTGTTTCGCAGGTATTGAATAATCTTATTTCTAATGCTATAAAATTTAATAGAGAAAACGGAAACGTTGTAGTTCAGGCTTTGCTTCATAAAGAAGGCGGGAGCCTTCAACAAGAGGCAAAAAATTCAGGAATAAATTGGTTTGTAAAAAAAGACTTTGCAGATATTCCCGATTCTCTTTTTGTCGCAGTTACAAACACGGGAATTGGCATAGCTAAAGACCAGATTGGCAAGCTTTTCAATAAATTTGTGCAGGTTAAAACAGTTTTTGCCAAAAAAGGAGGAACCGGCTTGGGGCTGGCTATTACAAAAAGCATTATTGAATCGCACGGCGGAGCGGTGGGGGCAGAATCAATTGAGGGCCAGGGCGCGACTTTCTATTTTACATTGCCGATACAATCAGGCGCAAAAATATAATTTAGTTACCTTGAATTGCGAAATGCATTACGAACGGTTTTAATTTTAATTTTCAGGCGAGAATTTGACGGAACGAGGAGGTTTGCCCTTGCGGCAAGCCGACGAATTACGGCAAATTCGCAGCCAAAATTAAAATTAAAGAGTTTAAGGCCATTTCGTAATTCAAGGTAATATAAAAAATGAATAAAAAAATTCTTATTGTGGAAGACTCTAAAAGCTATCTTTGGGTTATTTCCAATAAGCTTGAAGAGGCGGGGTTTATGGTAGCCACTGCTGAAAACGGCGAAGACGGCCTGGCCGCCGTGAAAAAAGAAAATCCGGATTTGATTCTTTTGGACATTGAGATGCCCAAAATGGACGGCATAACTATGTCAAAAAAGCTGAAAGAATTTAATATTCAGATTCCGATTATATTCTTGACAAATATGAGCGATTTAAAACATATCAGCGACGCCACGGAAACTGCTTCAGATTATATAATTAAATCCGATACAAATGCAGAAAGCATAGTTGAGAGGGTCAAAGAGAGGCTGAATTTAAAATGAATTTGATTTCATTGTAGATTTCATAGATTTCAAAAACAAACGCCCCATCCGCCAGCTGGCGGATGGGGCTTGAAGTATGCCCGCAAGTATTGACCGCTTGTTTTATAGGTATAGAATGAAGTAATAGACCTTATTTTTAACTTGAAAACTCGATTTATAAAATCGAATTTTCACTACCCGATATGCCAAAAATAAATAAAAAAGTTTTAATTGTAGAAGACGAATCTAGTTCTTTTGTGCCTCTTCAGAATGTTTTTTCTGACGCCGGTTTTGACGTAATTCTTGCCAAAGACGGTGAAGAAGGGTTTGCCGCCGCCAAAAAGGAAAATCCAGATATAATGATTTTGGACATTTTGATGCCCAAAGTAGACGGCATAGAAATGGCAAAAAAATTAAAGGAATCAGGCATAAGCATTCCGACTATATTTTTAACTAACGTAAAAGACGCAACCCATATTGCCGACGCAATGGAGTCGTACAGGCCAGATTCAGATTACATTATAAAAAGCGATATAAGCTTAGAAGATATAGTCAAGAGAGCAAAAACTAAATTAGGCATAAATTAGTATGTTTCGCCCCGCTCGGCGGGGCTTTTGATTTGGCGAAGGCAGAGTGTGCTTACATTTTTCAAAAAAAATGCTACAATTTGAGTATGAAAGGAGGAGAGCCTATTTTTATAGATAAAAAATCAAAAACAGGAATTTTAATGTTGCACGGATTTACCAGCACTCCAAACCAATTTAAAGAATTGGCTGATTTTATTTCTGAAAAAGGATTTAATGTTTCAGCCCCGTTAATTTCAGGCCATGGAACCTTTCCGGATAACCTGATTAAAACTTCCCCGGAAGACTGGGAAAAATCTGTAGAGCAAGCTTATTTAAAGCTTAAAAAAATATCGCCAAAAATTTATATAATAGGCAATTCATTCGGCTCAAATCTGGGATTTTGGCTTATTAAAAGATTTAACAACGAGCAGGAAGGGATTATAACATTGGGCGCCCCTGTTTTTTTGAGGTATCATAAAATTTTAGTTTTACGCCTTTATGTATACGGCTGGTTTAAAAAATATTATGGAAAACCGGCCAGAATTTATGAAACAGATTATATAGATTTAAATGACCAAGTAACATACCCTGTCATTCCAATAAAATCTCTACGCGATTTTTTCAGGTTTATAAAAAAAGAAACAATTCCTAATTTGGGAAAAATAAAAACGCCGATTTTAATATGCCATTCAATTTCTGACAAAGTAGTGCATCCGAGATCAGCAACATATATTTATGAGCATATAATATCTTCTTCAAAAAAAATTTATCTGTTTCCGTCAGACGCCCACACTATAATGTCTGGCATGCACAAGGAAGATTTGTTTCAAAAAATAATAGGGTTTTTAGAAAATAACGTAGTTTGACTTTTTAAATATGTATAAAACAATTCCCGAACTTTTTTTAGAAACTGCAGAAAAATATTCCGCAAAGCCGGCTCTTTTGTATAAAAAAGAGGGTGTTTATTTTCCAATTACCTATAAAGAGCTTGCAGGAAAAGTAAAAATTTTTGCTTTAGCTATTCAAAAATTAGGGGTTAAAAAAAATGACAAAATAGCCGTTCTTTCAGAAAACAGGCCAGAGTGGGTAATATCTGATTTAGCTGTTATGCTGGCGGGGGCTGTAACAGTCCCTTTGCACGCAACTTTCAGCCCAAAGGCAATTTGCACTGTTTTAAGCCATTCGCAAGCAAAAATTTTGATTGTTTCAAACAGCGATTTTTTAAACAAAGTTTTAATCGGCCAAAAGTATCTTAAAAATTTAGAAAAAATTATTGTTATAGAAAAACTTGCTTCGGCCCAGACAGAAACTTTTTCAGGAAAGATTTTCAGCTACAAGGCGCTTTTAAGTCTGCACCGCAACGATGAATACGAAAAAGTTTTTTTAGACCCGGATGAAGTTTGCACTATTATTTATACTTCGGGGACCACCGGCAAGCCAAAGGGAGTTATGCTGACCCACAGAAATTTTTTGAGCAATGTGGAAAGCGTAAGCGAAATAATACCGGTAAAAGAAAGCGACGTGTTTTTGTCTTTTCTGCCGGCTTCCCATGTTTTAGAAAGAATGGCAGGATATTATATGCCATTATTTTTCGGCGCTGCAATAGCTTATGCAGAAAGCATAAAACATCTGCCTCAAAATTTAAAAGAGGTAAGGCCCACTATTTTAATTTCAGTTCCCAGAATTTTTGATAAATTTCATGATGCGGTCTGGGATAAAATAAATAAATCTTCTCCTTTTCAGAAGAAAATTTTTAAATGGGCATTAAGGCAAAAAAAGGGGAGTTTTGCATACAAAACAGCTGACTTCTTGGTTTTTAAAAAAATAAGAGCGCAGATGGGCGGAAAGCTTCGTTTGTCAATTTCCGGCGGAGCTTCTTTAAACGGAAATATCGGAAGATTTTTTTCAAAAATAGGGATTACAATTTTAGAGGGCTATGGATTAACCGAAACCTCGCCGGTAATTTCAGCTAACAGGGAAAACGATTTTAAATTCGGCACAGTGGGCAAAATAGTGCCCGGAGTAAAAGTAAAAATTGCAGAAAACAAAGAAATTTTAGTTAAGGGTCCCAATGTCACCCGGGGATATTATAAAAACCGCAAAGCAACAGAAGGCACCTTTGCCAAAGACGGCTGGCTTTGCACGGGCGACCTCGGCTTTATTGACAAGCAGGGTTTTTTAACTATTATCGGCAGAGAAAAAGAAATGATTGTTACTTCCGGCGGAAAAAACGTCTGGCCGGAAGCTGTTGAAAATTTGCTTAATGACGACCGTTTTGTAGCCCAGTCAATTATAATAGGAAACGCCAGAAAATTTATTTCAGCTTTAATAGCGCCAGACTGGCAGGAAATTGAAATTTATATGAAAGAAAATAATCTGCCCCTGCAAAGCCACGAAAAGCTGGTAAAAAGCCCCTATCTTTTGGCGGTTTTCCAAGAAAGAATTGATAAAAAAATAAATCCCAACCTTTCTGAATACGAAAAAATTAGAAAGTTTAAATTATTGCCGCAGGAATTTTCGCAAGAGCAGGATGAACTGACCCCGACCTTAAAACTCCGCAGGCATATAATAGAAAAGCATTGGCAGAAGGCAATTGAGGAGATGTACGGAAATTAGCAATGAGTAAAGAGTAATGGGTGTTAGTTAAAAGCCCGCCTCCGCCAGCTGGCGGAGGCGGGCTTTTAACTTGTTGCAGATTGCAAAAAGCCGGCATCAGTGGTTTAATGAATAAAATTAAATAAAAAATAAAAATTTATGGAATTTGAAGAGCTTCAGGAAAAAATTATCGCAAACGCCGAAAATTACGGCAAACAATATGATGTCAAAATTGACGAAGATTTTGCATTATTTAAACTTTACGAAGAAGTAGGGGAGCTGGCGCAAGCGGTTTTAATACACAGGAAAAAGTGCAGACCGGAAAAATATCTGCCCGAAGATAAGTCAAAAGAAGAAATGGCAAAAGAATTGGCTGATGTATTTGGGGTGTTAATTGTTGTTGCCCATCTTTTGGATATTGATTTAGACCAAGCAATAGACAAAAAATGGCTTAATATGGCTTAATAAAGAAAAATAAAAAGTTATGCTTAAAAATATGGCAGGGGAAAATAAAATTTATATTATCAGAGAACTTTTTATAAAGCTCAATGTTTTGTTGCTGGTTTTTGGTTTTTTGTTTCAGCCTGTAGCTCCTGTGTTTGCAAAACCTGAAACAAGCGCAAAGGCGTCTGTTTCAATAAAAATAAACGATAAGGCTGACAAAACAAAACCCCAACTTGATAAGGCGCCTGATATAAATATAGAACAGCAGGTAATAAGTATAGAGGCGCAGCCTAAAGACAAAACTAAAATTTTTGATAAAGAAGATGGCCAAAATATAAAAGATGGCGCAGAAGCAAAAGGGGACAAGGCGGTTAAGGTTGATGTTAAAGGCAACGGACAGGACCAAGAAGATTCACCAGTTACAGAGCTGGCAGAATCCGCATCAATTCCGTTAGAAATCCAACAGCCGTCTGATAATTATCCAACAAAACAAAATCTGCCGGAAATAGACAAAAATACAGGCGCTTTAAGTTATAATTTTTCTGTTTCTGTCCCGCCCGGCAGAAATAATTTTCAGCCGGATATTGTTTTGTCATATAACAGCAACTCAAACAGCCAAAACAGCATTTTCGGCTATGGCTGGTCATTGAGCATTCCTTACATCCAAAGATTAAACAAAAAGGGCATTGATAAGTTATATGATGCTACAGCTGACAGTTATTTTTATTCATCTTTTGACGGGGAATTGGCAGCCGGCGCTGGTTCGTCTTTTATTGCCAGAACAGAGAACGGGAGTTTTAATAAATATACATTTTCTGACAACCAATGGCTGATAACGGCCAAAGATGGGAGGCAATATAAATTTGGCTATGATGAATCGTCCCAGCAAAATGACCCGGCAAATCCCGGCAATGTTTATAAATGGATGCTTGAAGAAGTAAGAGACGTTAACGACAATTATATTTCTTATTCTTATTTCAAAGACATCGGACAAATTTATCCTTTGGCTATAAAATATACGGGCAATGGGGGAGTAGATGGAATTTTTGAAATTAATTTTTCTAGAGAAGCGAGGCCCGACAATATAGCAGCTTACAATACAGGTTTTTCTGTGGCAACTAATTATCGTATAAATCAGATTACAGCTTCCGTAAACGGCAATTGGGCCAATAAATATGTTTTATCTTATTCTCAAAGCCAAAACATAAATAAATCTCTTTTGAAGTCTATAACTGCATCTGGCAAAAATAGTGAAGAAAATATAACAAATTTTTCCCCGACAACTTTTGATTATCAATACAAAGACGCTAACTGGTCGGCTGATTTTTCATGGGATTTTCCAAATCCAGACAGCGATTTTCAGGCAGGCGCGTCAAGGAACAATTTGTATCCGTATTTCGTTGACCTTAATGGCGATGGGTTGTCGGATTTAGTGACGCTTTTAGCCAAATATAAAACCCCTGAAAGCTTGTATCCGTATAAAACGAATAAAGAATTTATGAATACAGGAAACGGCTGGACGGAAGCAGGTTCTCTCTGGGAATTGCCCGATAACTCTTCTTGGAATATTTCTGAAGATGATTTTGGCTTAGGTGAAATATATTTTCCCGATTTGAATGGAGACGGCCTTGCTGATCTTGTTGAAAGAGTTGGAAACGGCGGGGGTCCGCCAGCTGTAAATTATGTTTACATCAATAATGGAAACGGCTGGACAGAGGCGCCGCCTGTTTGGAAAATACCCGAAGAGCCAGAGTTAGCTTATCGTCGCGGAACACAGCACTATTTTATAGATTTGAACGGAGACGGTTTGTCTGATTTTGTGCAGCTTATCAGGATTAACAATTATAACTTTACCTCATATGTTAAGTTTAAAGATATTGTTTATATCAATAATGGAAACGGCTGGACAGAGGCAGATTCTTTTTGGAATCTTGAGCCCATAAACGATTGGTTGACTAGGACACATTCAGATGGCTCGCTGATAGAACTGAAATTTCCTGATTTAAATGGAGACGGATTAGCAGATGCTATTGTTTCTCACTTAGGCCCGAGCGCTAGCGGCCCGGATATTCCCAACTCATGGACTAACGAATACAGCGAAATATATTTTAATACCGGCCGCGGCTGGACACAGGCAAACTCTGAATGGAATTTTCCAAAGCCCCAGAGCAGTTATTGGATAAATAAAACGCAACTTACAGATTTGGATAATGACGGGCTTCCGGATTTAAACGAAATAGTCCAAATACACAATACTTATAAACGTTTTGTGTATATTAATAACGGCCACGGATGGAATTCGTCATATATTGACTATGGATATTTTAGCGAACAAACATGGTTTTTAGTTACTTGGAATTCTGTATACAGTAAACTTTTGTTGCCGCAGTTCCCGGATTTAAATGGAGACGGCTTGGAAGATTATGTTGAAATAATTTCTGCGGAAAGTCCAGCGCCGCAGTTTTCAAATAAGGACAATGAATATATAAATACTGGCGAAAAATTAGACTTGCTAATCCAGATAAATTATCCGCTGGGCGGAAGCGCATCAATAAGTTATGAAACAAATGCGCGATATAAAACAGGCAGAGAAGACCCGACCAATAGAATGCCTTTTCCTATGTATGCTGTTAGCAAAATAATAAACAACGACGGTCTGGGAAACAGCGCAAGCTTGTCTTATCAGTTTGATAGTCCGCATTATTATTATAACAATCCATTTGACAAGCAATTTAGCGGCTATGATCTTATACAGCAGAAAGATAAAGACGGATTTGCTACCAAAACTTATTATTACACAGCAGATGAAAGCAATTCGGCGGAGGGCGAATATCAAGATAATTATTTTAAATTAGGCAAGGTTTACAGAACAGAAATGTATGACGTTTCAAATAATCTTTTTCAGGCAACCATTAACAAGTGGGACAGTTATGATTTGGGTAACGGCGCAGGGTTTGTAAAATTAATCCAGACCGTGAAACAGGATTTTGACGCCACGCCGTCTCACAAAGATAAGGCGGAAAGCTATGAATATGAAAATAATACCGGAAATTTGAGCCGAAAAATAGAATGGGGCGAGGTTTTAGCATCAGATGACGGCAGTTTTACAGATACGGGCAATGATAAAAATACAACCAATCTAAGTTATGCTTCAAGTTTAAGCAGCAGTGTTGCGGGCAGTCCTTCGGCAATAGTTCTCTATAATCAAAATAGTAATAAAATCAGCGAGGCCAGATATTATTATGATAATTTGCCTTTGGGAAGCATTAGTTTTGGCAACCAGACAAAAGAAGAAAAATGGGTTAGCGGGGGAGCTTATGTCAACACGCAAAAAACTTATAATAATTTTGGGCTTATAACTCAAAGCAAAGACGCCAATGGAAACCCAACAGATTATACTTATGACAGCTATGCTCTTTATCCGACATCTGCCACAAATGCTTTAAACCAGACAACGCAATATGTCTATAATTATGGCATTGGAAAAATAGCCCAGGCAACTGATGCCAACAACAATACCTTCAAAAATACTTACGACGGATTTGGCAGAATTTTAAAAACAGAACAGCCCGATGAAACAAATCAGGCGACTTTGGTTGTAAAAACTTCTTATTCTTACTCCGATGCTCCGCAGAATGTAAACGTTCAGGCAGTTAATTATTTGGACAATTTAAATTTTGTTGCCAGTTATAATTATTACGACGGTCTGGGCAGAATTCTACAAACAAAAAAATCGGCGGAAAATAATAATTTTTCAACAAGAGATTTTATTTATGACAACCGCGGAAATCTGCAAAAAGAATCATTGCCGTATTTTTCAAATATTTCTTCAAGAACATCGCCGACTTCAACGCCACAGCTTTATACGGCTTATGTTTACGATGCTTTAAATCGAAAAACCAGCAGCGCAGATGCAGTTGGCGCAACTTCTTTTGCATACCAAAACTGGCAGACAATAATTACTGACGCAAACGGAAAACAAAAAGATTTTCTCTATGACGCATATAATAATTTAATCCAGGTAAAAGAACACAACGGAGCAGATACTTATATAACTTCTTACGTTTATGACACTTTAGGAAATTTAACAAATATCACAGACGCGCTGGGAAACGTCCGCAATTTTACTTACGACAGTTTAGGCAGAAGATTAACCGCCCAAGACCTGCATAATCCTTCGGATTCTATTTTCGGGATTTGGAACTATACTTATGACAGCGCAGGAAATTTAACGCGATTAGTAAATCCAAAAAGTCAGATAGTTAATTATGTTTATGATGTTTTAAACAGAAAAATCAAAGAAGATTATACAGCAGGAAAGGGAATTGAGGCATCTTTCACTTATGATATTTGCCAAAACGGCATAGGAAGATTATGTAAAACTGTTTTATACGGGTTTGAAGAAAGATATGAATATTCAGCAACGGGCAACATAATAAAAGACACTAAAAAAATCGGAACTGTTGTTTTGTCTGAAACTTTTATAACCGAATATGCTTCTGACAGGCAGGGCAGCCAAACTTTAATTACAAATCCCGATTTATCGCAAATCAAATACCAATATAATCAAGCCGGGCTGGTTGAATCGGTTTTGCGCAAAGAATCAAGCGATGTTGATTTTAAAAATATAGTAAATAATTTTGATTATAATCCAGTTGAACAGATTACTCTTCTTTATTATGCAAGCGGAACGCAGACAACAAATACTTATGACCAAAACCAGCTTTATCGCCTGACCAGAAAATTATCTTCTGCCAACGGCGTTAACTTGCAGGATATCTCTTATCAATATGACGTTGTTGGAAACATAAAACAGATAATTGACAATTCGGCCACCGATGCTAGAAAAACTGTTGCATATACTTACGACGATTTATACAGATTAACTTCTGCCGTTGCAACCAACACAGCAAACACCCAGGATTACACAGAAAGTTTTGTTTACGACGCAGTAGGGAATATTTTATCAAAAGAAACCAACGGAGAAAAAAGAGATTACAGATACAAAGGAAATTTAAACAACACAGGCTCTGATTTTGCAAATCCGGATGCTATCACAGAAACAACAACAGAAAACAAAGGGTTCAGAAAGAGCATCAGCTTAAAAATAAATAGGCCGGGATTAAAAACAGACCCCATTACTATAAACATCATTGAGCCAGGACCTCTTGCAATATCCAGCTTTACTCCCAGTTCCAGCGCTATTCTTCCGGGCCAGTCAGTAACTTTGTCCTGGGAAATTTTAGGCAAGAGCCCGGAAACCCTTTCCATAGACAACGGGGTGGGAAACGTACGCGGCAAAACCAGCA
>Ga0155102_103_pt3 | contig 11433 bp, 10 predicted proteins | sample RifCSPhighO2_01_FD_106070 | JGI IMG/M metagenome (GOLD analysis project Ga0155102, IMG submission 106070) | Candidatus Staskawiczbacteria bacterium RIFCSPHIGHO2_01_FULL_36_16
ATGTAGACCTCACAAATTTAATAGCGCCGTTAAGGTTTCAAAGTTATTCAAAATGTATTTTTTTCTCAAATTGTTTCAGCCGTTCTTTTAAAAGCGGATAGTTTTTTAATTCAGGGTCTTTCTGCCAGTTACTTTAATTGTCTTCGGAATTTTGTAAATATATGGGATTTTGGGTTGCGAAAAAGTTCGAAATTTGACACAAATTTTTATAGGTCTATAATAAAATTATAATTATAAACAAAAAATATGCTTGACGATAAAGATGTAGAAAAATTAGTAGAGGTTTTTGCCACGAAAGAAGATCTTAAAGAACTTGTCACGAAAAATGATTTTGATGAGTTTAAAGACAAATCTTTGTCAAAGCTTGATAAAATATTGGAAGGAATAGTTCCTTTGAAAGAGGAAAAAACTATTAAAGATGAGCAAGACATGAGACAGAAAAAAGTGCTGGAAATTCACAATAATGCTTTAAAAAAGAACAAAATTTTATCTGAGGAGCAGGTGTCGGAAATTGATAAATTACGAGTATTTTAAATTTTTAGACAAAATAGCAAAGCCGTTAAGAGAATTAAAATTATTGTTAAATAAATAAAAAATTTATGCCAAAATCACCAGAATTTAGCCCATCCGAAGACGAGCCGAAAAATGAGACACAAGAAGAGTTAGAAGTCTTTGACTTACGACTGAATAAAGGGGAGCTGAATGAATTGTTGAGAGACCTTAAATTTAAAAAGGAGGAGCTTGAGGAAAGTGCGTCCAAGATGGTTCGAAAGAACCAGGTGGAAAGAAAAGAGCTTTTGTCTAATAGGGCAGCGGTTCTCGGATCTATTATCGGAAAAGCCGAAGGTTCTCAAGAAAACGAAAAATAACAAATCAAAAAAATCAGCGATTGTCGCTGATTTTTTATGGAAGAGATTGCCTTGTTTCGCTCGCAATGACGAATTTGTGATTTTATTCAAAATGTATTTTTTTCTCAAATTGTTTCAGCCGTTCTTTTAAAAGCGGATAGTTTTTTAATTCAGGGTCTTTCTCTAAAAGTTCTTTTGCGGCTGTCCTTGTTTTTTCAACCAAAAATATGTTTGACAGGCCCTGCATTGCCATATCGGGCAAACCCCATTGCTGTGTGCCGTAAAGAGAGCCCGGTCCTCGGATTTCCAAATCAATTTGGGCTAATTTAAATCCGTTGTCTGAATCAACCATTGCTTTTAATCTTTTTCTGTTTAACTGGCTGGGGTCTGTGGTAAATAAAAAGCAATATGACTGCATATCTGACCTGCCAACTCTTCCGCGAAATTGGTGCAATTGCGAGAGCCCGAAACGTTCAGCTCCCTCTATCATCATTATGGTAGCTCGCGGAACGTCAACGCCAACCTCAACCACAGAAGTTGAAACTAAAATATCAATTTCGCCCTTTTGAAAATCAAGCATTATTCTTTCTTTTTCTTTTGGTTTCATTTTGCCGTGGAGCATTGTAATCCTTAAATCAGGAAAAATTTCTTCAGAAAGTTTTTTATATTCGTCTTTTACGGCCTTAACTTCGTTTATCGTCAGGCTTCTTAAGTCGTAATTTTGCGGCGCGAAAGAACCTGAAATTTCTCCTTTGTTAGCTATAATTTCCTGTAATTTGCTGTTTGCAGATTCAATTTTCGGGCAGATTACAAAAACTCCTTTGCCGTCTTTTACTTCTTTTTCTATAAATTTATATGCCTCTTTTCTGTCTTTGGGTTCTACGACCAGCGTTTTTATTTTTTTTCTGTCTTTTGGCATTTCATCTATTAAAGATAAATCCAAATCCCCGTAAACAGTTAAAGCTAAAGTTCTGGGAATGGGGGTTGCTGTCATAGACAGCAAATGCGGAACTAATTTTTTATTTTTTATAAGCTTGTCCCGCTGTTCAACTCCAAAGCGATGCTGTTCGTCAACAATAACCAAAGCTAAATTTTTAAATTCAACTCCTTTTTGTATCAAAGCGTGCGTGCCGATTATTATATTTAATTGCCCGTTTTCCAAATCGCCCAGAAGGCTTTTTTTTGAAATTTCTGATATTTCATTGTCTTTAAACAATCTTGCGTCTTTCGCCGTTAAAAGCCCTACGCTCACGTTAAAATTTTTCAGCAATTCTGTTATTGTTCTAAAATGCTGTTTTGCCAGAATTTCTGTGGGAGCCAAAAAAGCAATTTGGTGCCCGCATTTTGTAGTATTTAATGCCGCCATTGCAGCCACGGCTGTTTTTCCAGAGCCCACGTCGCCCTCTAAAAGCCGGGACATCGGGACTGATTTTTCCAAATCTTTTAAAATCGCAAAAGCGCATTTTTTTTGGGAATCTGTAAGTTTAAACGGAAGAGAGTTTGTAAAACTTTTCATCAACTCCGCGTCCATGGGGCAGGCAGAAGATTTTTTTTGCATTAATTTTATTTTTTCTTTCAAAACGTTCAGCTGTATTAAAAAAAGCTCTTCAAAAGAAAAGCGGGATTTGGCGGCATCCGCGTGCGGAAATGTTTCAGGAAAATGCAATTGCCATATGGCTTCCTGCACCGGCAAAAATTTGTATTTTTTTATAATTTCAGCAGGCATGCTTTCAGGAATCTGTTCCGCAAACCTGTAAAGTAAAGGTTTTATAACATACCTTAGCCATTTTGAGGTGACTCCTCTGGTTTCAGGATAAACCGGAACTATTCTGCCCGTGTGCGTCAGGTTTTCATTTTCGTCAAAATTATTTATTCTTTCGTATGCGGGATTATTTAAATAAAGGCCTTCTTTGTAAAGGCTTACTTTGCCTGCCAGACAGACAAAATCATCTTCTCTTAAGTTTTTCGCAAGATACGGCTGGTTAAACCATATTGCTTTTATCTCTCCTGTTTGGTCTTCTATAACTGCCTCCGTCATGCTCATCCATTTTTTTTGAGTATGGGAATTTTTTATTTCTATAATTTTTCCCTGCATGCAGACGGTTTGGCCGAGCTTGTGGCGCGCATCCGATATTTTAATTATTTGGGAAAAATCGTCGTATCTTGCCGGAAAATGAAAAAGCAAGTCCTGAATTGTTTTTATCCCGAATTTTTTTAATTTTTTTGAGTAGCTGGCTCCGATTTTCGGCAGCTCTTCAATTTTTGTTGAAAGATTCATCATTAATTTTCAGAAATTTTAAAGAAAAAATTATAATACCTAAAATTGTCCACGATAAAATAAAAGCCCAAACGGGCCAAGCCCATGCGTCTGTTATGCCGGGTATTGCAAAATTAAACGGATAAAACGGCCTTATCATCCATTCTCCCGTGTGGGTTGGAATATCAATAAGCAAATGAAGCCCGTATGCAAAAAAAGAAATTTTAGGGATTTTAAAATATGTTATAACAGGAAGAATAATTAAAAATAAAAAAAAGAAACTATGGGGAATATCCCACATAGCAGTCAATACGGGATGCAAGCTTCTGGCTCCTATCCAGTCAGAATTATATGGGAATAAAAAAGGCCTTGCATTTTCATATCCTAAAACCAGATAAAAGGGTATTTGTCCTAAATCAGGCAAAAAAGAAAAAACCATTGTAAAAATTTGGGCCTTTTTTATTTGATTGGAAGAAATTATTCTGCCTATTAAAATGTGGCTTAAAATATCCATGTAATGTCTATATAATATATATTATCAACGGCTTTGAAATAAAGCAATTAAAAAAAAATCAGGCGTCCGCGAACAAAGTCGGGACGCCTTATGGGACTACTTTTGTTGATCCAGAGAAGCTTTGAACTCCTCAAAGTCCATAATTTCCTCAAACGTGAGCTCATCGCGTTTCCTTTCTGCTTCTACTCTTTCTATGGCTATTTTGAGCACATAGTCTGGATAACCTCGCTGTTTCATGGCTCTTAAAAGTTCTCTGAGCTTTCTTGTGCCATGAAAAGTTTTAAGAAGATGGCTTATCTCCTTGTTTGCCCTTCTTCTCTGGCTGGCGGTCAAAAGAACATCCTTTATTTGTTGTTCTTTTTCCTTGTCAGATTTTTCAGGGCATTTGTTTTCAAAGCACCTGTTAATCTGAACCCTTTGCTTTGCCTCTTTCATCTCTACCTCCTTTCACCTCGCGATTTTTTTCGCCCTTTACTCCTTTGTGACAGAATCCGTTTTTTCAAAGAACTACCATAGTTCTTTACTGCGCCCCCAGGAAGATTCGAACTTCCATCCCAAGCTCCGCAAGCTTGTATTCTATCCATTGAATTATGGGGGCTATTGGCGGAGGAGGTGGGACTCGAACCCACAAACCCCTTGCGGAGTTACATCTTAGCAGGATGTTGGCTTACCAATTCGCCGCACTCCTCCCAACTTGCTTAATAATGCCTTATTTATAGTATCTTTTCAAGTGTTTTGGATTGCTCGTGCCAATAATTTTAAAATATTTTTTCATTGCTTCTTGACTGTCGATTCTAACATCTCTATAACTAAACATTCGTGATTTTATGTTTAAAGAATATAAAATATTAAACACAGACTTACGCATGGGTTGCGAATAACAGGCGAAGGCTAATTTTTTATAATTATAAAATTTATTATTTACTTTATATCGATGGTTAAAAATGCAGCCGTCCGTGTCTATCAGACCACGGACACAAGCGATAGAATATGACCTCTTATTTTTTATCCAGTCGGGAATGTCAACTTGCAGTTTTATTTTGTTCCCCTTTTTTAATCCTAGTTTAGTTAAATAATCAATCAAATCCATACTGGAAACAGTTATTACAAAAACGCTCTGGCTTTTTCTTTTGCATATTCCGGGTTTCCTTTTAAAAAGTTTTTCAATGGAGCTACAAACATATTTAATATATTCTGCGTCATCTCTGCTATTTAATGTTATATGAATTTGTTTTCCTTTTGCGGAAATACCACCATCGCCGAGCATTATTCCAATAAATTCTGCCAATAATTTACTTCTTCTTGGCTTGTTTATGTGTTTTCTCTTAAATAAACCATTATCTAAAAATTTACCTCTTGTGTTCCACCATTTTTTCCAACCCTTTATTCTATTTGGTCCACCAATGCAGCCATATTTTTTAATGCAAACCGCAGAACCCATAATACCGCCCAATTTTGCTCCTTTGACGGCATACCAAAAATCATCTTTTTTTTCAATGTTTTTTGGCCAACGGATACCAGTCGCCTTGCATAATTTTACCATTGCATCTTTATTCATCAAAAATTTTTCTCGGCGCCAATCCCTAATTGTCCTCTCAGAAAGTCCGCAAAATTTTGCCGCGTTCGCGATCGGAATTTCTGCAAGAATTTTTCCTATAAATTTTTGTTGAGCGCCCTTTTTAAATAAAATTCTCATAACAATTCATCCATATCTCCATTATATCATAAAAATTTAGGAATAACAAAATTGCCTTTTTCTATTTTATATGCTAAAAATAAATCGGAGGAGTCCTATAGCGGCTATTAGAACAGTCTTGAAAACTGTGACCCCTTACGGGGTTCGTGGGTTCGAGTCCCACCTCCTCCGCATTGACAATTTATTATCGGCGTGTCCCGATTAGCCGAGTACTAATTGCGACCCGAACGCCTGAAAAAGAAATTGAAAAAATAACAGAGCGATAATCTCGTCCTGTTATTTTTTTTATTTATTGTGGTTTTTATAATTGCTGTTTTGTTGCTATTTTTTTGTAATATCTCTGCCTTTGTTTAAACTGTCTTTCCAAAAATGAAATATTTTTGTCTCTGTAATCAATAATAGTTCTCTCATTGTTATGTCCCCTTAACCGTCCAATATATTGGATCAATTTTCCTTCGAACGAGAATGGAAAAGCAATAATGAGGCAGTCAATATTTTGAATATCCAAACCCTCTCCAAAAAATTGGCCAGTTGAAAGTATAACCTGGTAATGTCCGGCTTCAATTTGCTTTATTTTTATATGTCGCTTGCTTGCCGAATCTTCGCCAGAAATAACGATGACTTCGCACAGTCCTTTTAGGTAAAGCTTTAAAACTTCCAAATGGTCACGGCGCTCGCTTAGAACCAGCACTTTTTTATTTCTCCCGATTTGTTCAAGAATACCCTTTATTAAAAGTTGGTTGCGATAATTATCAAAGCAAATAATTTTAGATAATAGCTGAAAATTATCAGTAGAAAATTTAAAGGGTAATGATAAATCAGTTTCATTTATAAAAATATCTGTTTTTATGGGAACACCTGATTGTGTCAGGCTGTAATTAGAGATTCCTTTTATTGACGCGATAATTTCTCCGATAAACATATAGATTAATTGTTCGTCATTGTGCTTTCTTTTTGTCGTAGCAGTAAGACCGTAATTGTATTTTGGATTAAGTTGCGACGCCACTTCTCTAAAAGTTTTTGCCGGGATATGATGACATTCGTCTGTAATAATCGTACCGAAAGAATCTTTAAGTTCTGCAAGATTCATCCGATTTAGGGTTTGCATCATGGCAACTGTTATTTGTTTTCCGATTTTTTTCTTTCTGCCTGTATACTGGCCTATTTGAGTTTTCGGAATTCCTAAAAAAGATTCAATCCTTTCTATCCACTGGTCTAGCAATTGCTGACGATGTACCAATATTAATGCGGGTAATTTTCTTTTTGCAATAATTTCCAATCCAATTATTGTTTTGCCACTACCCGAAGGCGCGACAATAACTCCGCTATCATGTTTCAATGCCTCCTCGACCGCATAACACTGCTCTGTTCGCAAAGTTATATTGCTGGCGAATTTTATATTCTTTAAATTAGGTCGCTGATCATCTATGCTATATGATATTTTATTTTCATCCAAAAATGATGTTAATTTTGTTAAAAATCCTTTCGGTATAAGGACATCGTCATTTGATTCCTCGATTAGTTTAAAATATTTTTCAACCCCAAAAACAGATTTTCCTAATCGTCTTCTTATTAAATATTCTGAATTGAAAAAGTTCAGGTTTTCTTTTAAAAAATTAATTGCGGAAAAAGGAATTTGTGAGTGCTTTAATAAAAGTTTATTGTTTAAAATTATATTTATAGAGCCAGTTTTTATAGCCGGTTCGTTTTTAACTAAATTTTTTGATTTCTCAAATAATTCGTTATAAATATTATCCAATTCCACAGTGTTATGTTTTTTAACTTTACTTACAAAATCCCACTGATCAGAAATTGGCCGGTTTGTTTTTGGGTCAATGAAAATCGTATTCCCTTCAACTACTTTTCTGCCCTGAAATGGGAGTGCAATAAGATTGCCAAAACCATCTTTCGTTAGATTGTCTTGGTTCGGAAACAATCGGTCAAAACTTATTTCCTTATCAAAATCAGAAAATTTTAAAATCTTTTTGATTATTTCCAAAATTACTTTTCTGCTTTTCCAGCAAGGATATGGCGTTTCAAAAAAAATCCAAACATGGCAACCGTTTCCAGAGCGCGAACGTTCTATGTAAGAGTTCAAACTAATTTTTTCGCACTCATTGATAAATTCTTTCCCGTTTTTAAACCAATTTTCTCCGTCAAAATCTGCGGCAATAAAAAATGAAGTGTTGTCGGGGAGTATGGGATAAATTCCGACTGTATCGCCGCCAAATAGATGCTTTTTTATAATATCTGGAGTTAACGGAATGAATTTTTTATTGGCGAAACTTTTTAAATTTCCGCCATTGTTTTTAAATTCCATGAATTCCACCCAATTAAAACTATATGCCGGGCTGTAACCGGATTTGCCATTTTTCTCCCAACGCCGAGCATAAACATCTAATCTGCCACGGAATAAGGACAGGAATAAATTTAATTGTTCCTCTGTAATTGTTATCATTTTATGATATATTTGAATATATCTTAATGTTAGTGTAAAAACAACGATTTATGAATCAAGAAGAATCATTTGACGTGCTAAAGCTCGGATACAATGTTTACTTAACTGGACCCGCCGGAAGCGGGAAGACTTTTTTATTGAATAAATACATAAGTTATTTGAGAAAAAATGGCAGAGGAGTTGGCGTTACGGCTTCGACAGGAATTGCAGCCACACATATGGACGGAATAACAATACATTCGTGGTCTGGATTGGGGATTAAAAGCGAAGTCAGCAAAGAGGATGTAAGTAAGATTTTAAAGAAAAGGTTCATCAAAAAAAGATTTGAAAATACAGGTGTCTTGATAATTGATGAAATTTCAATGCTTTCGGCTGAGCAGTTTGATTCGTTAAATTTTATCTGTCAGGCTTTTAAACAAAATCATTCGCCCTTCGGCGGAATGCAGATTGTGTGCTCTGGAGATTTATTCCAGTTGCCACCGATCGAACGCGATGGGAAAATTACAAAATTTGTCTACGAATCCAGCGCGTGGAATGAAATGGATATGAGGATTTGTTATTTAGAAGAGCAATATCGTCAAAAGGAGGAAGATAAATTGCTAGAATTGTTAAATCATATAAGAAGTGGCGAGGTTGAGAAAGCAAGAAATATCTTAATGACTAGAAATTTGAATAGTGCGCAATTCGATATTGAGCCTGCAAAACTTTATACCCATAATGTTGATGTTGATTTAATAAATAATTCTGAATTGGAAAAAATTGTTGAAGACGAAAATGTCTATTTTATGAAAATCAGCGGCAACAAACACATTGCAGATGCTTTAAAACGCGGCTGTCTTGCTCCGGAAAAATTATCTCTGAAAAGGGGCGCCAAAGTCATGTTCGTAAAAAATAATTTTGACGAAGGCTATGTTAATGGCACCGTCGGGAAAATCGCGGATTTTGAAGACGGTTTGCCGATAGTAAAAATTTCAAACGGCAGATATATCAAAGCTGATTTTGCTAGGTGGAAAGCCGAAGAAGATGGAAAAGTAAAAGCTGAAATAAACCAAATTCCTCTTCGCTTAGCATGGGCGATAACAGTTCATAAAAGCCAGGGAATGAATCTTGATTCAGCTGAAATAGATCTATCGAAATCTTTTGTTGAGGGTATGGGATATGTGGCGCTTTCTAGATTGCGCTCGCTAAGCGGATTAAAATTATCGGGAATTAACGAAATGTCTTTTAAAGTTAATGAAACAATTTCTAAAGTAGACAAAGAATTAAGACAAAAATCCAAAAATTTTGTGCAGGAGTTAAAAGCCATAAATTTAACGGAAAGAACTAAGAGGCAAAATGAATTTTTGAATGGTTTGCCGGGATCGGGTAAAATTAAAAATCAAAAAATTCCAAACCACGAAATAACCAGATTGTTGGTTGTCCAAAAATTACCGATCGCGGAAATGGCAGAGCAAAGAAATTTATGCCAAGACACAATTTTACATCACCTAGAAAAAATCGCCGTATCTTGTGGTGCTGACGATTTAGAATATCTAAAACCGGAAGGTGAAAGGTTTGATAGGATTAAAACAGCTTTTAAAAATTTCGATGATTTTAAACTATCTCCAGTTAAGGAAATTTTAGGCGATGATTTTTCTTACGACGAGATAAGATTGGCGAGGATATTTTTGAGATGAGGGCATAAAAAGGTTACTTTTTTCTGTAGCGCGTTGCCCTGCCCAATCCTATGCGATTTATCAGACCAAGTTTAACCAGGCGTCCCAGCGCTTGTTTAATGGTGGGAAGGGGAATTTCTTTAAGCAGCAACGAAACATCCTTGGGCGAAAGCGTTTTGTTGTCATTAAAAAGCCTTAACACTGAAATTTGTTTTTCTGAAAGCGCTTGTTCCGGCTGATCTCTTTCAATAAGGTGTCGTGATTTTTCCGCTTGTTTTTGCAATACATCAAGTAAAAACAAAATCCAAGTAGTAATATCTTCTTTCTCAGTTTTGTGAAATTTTTGCGCTCCCCGCAATGAAAGATAATACTCTTCTTGATGATCTTCAATAATTTCTTCAAGAGAAATATATAGTATGTAAGCATAACCTGCCTGGAGTAAAAGAAGATTTGTCAAAGCACGTGAAAGTCGCCCATTACCATCATGAAACGGATGTATTGCTAAAAATTCAAAAACAAAGTTGGCGATTACGAGAATGGGATGAATAGTTTTTTTCTTTAACACATCACCAGTCCATATCAGCACATCATCCATTTCTTTTTTTACCAAGTAGGGCTGAGTCGGCTGGAATAATACGACCTGTCGTCCGTCATCGCCTTTCGCAACAACAATATTATCTGACGATTTGTATTTCCCTTTTCCTATTCTATCTTTTGATGAAAAATGGAGTAAAATTTCGTGGAATTGTAAAATTTGCCCTTCGGTTAATTTAAGGTCTTTATAGTTATCAAAAATTCTGCCGAGAAGATCAGCATAACCAGCAACTTCCTCTGCGTCTCTGCCTTTAGGCGGTTTTGCTTTAAGTCCTCGGATAAGTCGTTCAATTTCTTCATCTTCCATCTTTGCGCCCTCAATCCTTGTTGATGCTCCCGTTGAAGTGATAATAACTGACATTCTAAGCTGTTTTAGTATATGGGGGCTTAACTTAGCGCTACCGGTCCATATGCCTTTTAATTCGTCAATTCGGGCGATTTTTTGGAGCATTTCTGGGGTTATTTTTATTCTTGATTCAAAATGTTTATTCATGTATAATTGAATTAGGGTTAATATATTTGATTATATTCGATTGTATTCGAATGTCAATACCCATTTCGATTATTTTTGACATTCTCACGACTATTTTTAAGAAAATTAAGATAGTAGTGTGACTCGACTAGTTCGAGTCGCAAAATCCCCGCATTGACAATTTCTTATCGGCGTGTCCCGATTAGCCGAGTACTAATTGCGACCCGAACGCCTAAAAAAGAAAAAATATAAATCTAAAAAATAACTTATGAAAAATAAAATAATCACGGTTAGTGTTTTATTATCTGTTTTTTGTTTGGTGGGTTTTGCTTTTTCGGCTTACTATCCAAACGAGAAAAAAGGATCAATAATAATCTCTAAAGGTTGGAATCTCATTCCAATTGCCATATTTGAATTAGAGAAAACACCCGATTCTACTGTTAATATCAATGGATTAAAATACGGTTATTTTTATGATAGAAATTCTAAAAAATATATTCTTTTTTATAAAGACGGTCGACAACTATATAATCCAGATAATTCAAATGGTTCTTGGTTCGAGGGCGATGAAGATATGCAGTATGCTCTTAGGGGATCTTTTTGGGCATATTCAGAAAACGAAGGCATTCTTAATTTTAAATGGAATCCAGCGAATAAAAATCTTTTTAATGTGAATAATTATAAATTAAAGAAAGGTTGGAATTTTCTTTTTGTCACCCCAGAAATGGCGATAGGGACTATTGGCGTTCCCTCAACAGCAAGATCTCTAAACGATATTAATGGAAAATGTGTGTATGAGAAAATTTATAGTTATAAAACAAATCAAGGTGGTTGGGTAAACCTAATAAATAGTCTCGATAATAAGCAAATGCTAAGTGAAAATTCGGCGCAAATGTACGGTTTGGTTATAAAAGTTCCGGACGATTGCTTAATGGCAGT
>Ga0155102_131_pt1 | contig 9990 bp, 10 predicted proteins | sample RifCSPhighO2_01_FD_106070 | JGI IMG/M metagenome (GOLD analysis project Ga0155102, IMG submission 106070) | Candidatus Staskawiczbacteria bacterium RIFCSPHIGHO2_01_FULL_36_16
GGAGAAAAAGTCATGAAAAAGTGGGAAATTACCGTAATTGACATTAAGGGAGATACCCTAAACGAAAATCAGGCGCTATCTATCCTTTCTGAAAAAGGCTGGGAATTAGTAAACGTTGTCAGCCTCCCCTTATGCAGAAGAGCTTATCTGAAACGGAAAATTCCCGAAACTCCGATTATTTCCAAGCCAGAAATGCACGATCTCGTCAGTATGGTCGAGCATCATCAAGTCGAAAATTCGTGATGTTAACAGACTCGCATTGCGCCGAGGCAAAACTATGTTTTGACCGAGGCGCTCTTTTTTTACTGTCTTTTTCCGTCTATAATTTCTTGCGCGATATTCCCCGGCACCTGCTCATAGCTGTTAAATTCCATTGTTGAGGATGCTCTGCCTTCTGTTAAAGACCTTAATGCCGTTACATATCCGAACATTTCAGACAAAGGAACCAAAGCATCAATTATTTTCATTTCAAGCCTTTCTGAAGTTTCTTCAATTTTTCCTCTTCTTGAATTTAAATCAGAAATAACCTGACCAAAAAAATCAGGCGGAGTGACAACTTCTATTTTCATTATCGGCTCTAAAATAACGGGCTTTGCTCTTTTTGCCGCTGCCTGAAAAGCCATAGACCCTGCAATTTTAAAGGCAAATTCAGACGAGTCAACATCGTGATAGCTTCCGTCGTAAAGAGTGACCTCAACGTCAACCATAGGATAGCCCGCCACAATTCCTTTGTCCATTGCCTCCACAACTCCTTTTTCAACCGGTTTAATAAATTCTTTTGGAATAGCGCCTCCTTTGATTTCGTCAATGAATTCAAAACCAGCCCCCCTTTCTTTTGGATTAACTCTTAATAACACGTGTCCGTATTGCCCTTTTCCTCCTGACTGCCTTACATATTTTTCTTCAGCTTGGGCCGGAGCTGTAATTGTTTCTTTATAAGCTACCTGGGGCCTGCCGTAGTTTGCATCAACATTAAATTCTCTTCTTAATCTGTCGGCTATAATATCCAAATGCAGTTCTCCCATTCCGGAAATAATCGTTTCTCCGGTTTCCAAATCTTCTTTAATTCTGAATGTCGGGTCTTCTTCGGTTAATTTTCTGATAGACATAATAAGTTTTTCCTGGTCAGCTTTAGTTTTTGGCTCAACCCTGATTGAAATAACCGGCTCCGGAAACACAATTTTTTCCAAAACAACAGGATGCTCTTTATCGCATAAAGTGTGCCCTGTGCTGGTAGCTTTTAAACCGACGGTGGCTCCTATTTCTCCTGAATACAAAATATCAAGCTCCTGGCGCGAGTCAGCGTGCATTCTTAAAATTCTTGAAATTCTTTCCTGCTCTCCTGTGTTTGCGTTCAAAACATAAGAGCCCTTTTGCAAAACTCCAGAATAAATTCTGAAAAAAGTTAAAGTCCCCACATAAGGGTCGGTTGCAACTTTGAAAGCCAAAGCCGCAAACGGCTCTTCGTCAGATGATTTTTTTTCTATTACAACTCCTGTTTTAGGGTCAGTTCCCTGCTGGGCGGGAACTTCCAAGGGAGAGGGCAGATATTCAACAACAGCATCCAAAATAGGCTGGACTCCCTTGTTTTTTAAAGCAGACCCGCAAAAAACAGGCACTATTTTATAATCCAAAACTGCTTTTCTCAAAGTCTTTTTTAATTCGTCTTCTGAAATTTCCTTGCCTTCTAAAAATTTTTCCGTTAAAGCATTATCCTCTCCTGCAATTTTTTCTATCATTTTATGGCGCCAGACTTCAGCCTCTTTTTTAAAATCTTCTGGAATTTCTTTTTCTGTAACTTGCATGCCTTTTTCTCCTTCAAAATAAATGGCTTTCATTTTTATCAAATCAATAACTCCTTCCAGCTTTTCTTCCAGGCCCATTGGAATTTGCGCAGCTGCCGCATTTTTTGTCAGTTTTTTCAAAATTGAATTAAAACTTTTTTCAAAAGAAGCTCCCATTCTGTCTAATTTGTTTATAAAGCACATTCTTGGAACCTTATATTTGTCTGCCTGGCGCCACACGGTTTCAGACTGGGGCTCAACTCCGGCTACTCCGTCAAAAACAACAACGGCTCCGTCTAAAACTCTCAAAGACCTCTGCACTTCTGCCGTAAAATCAATGTGGCCGGGAGTATCAATCAAGTTTATTTGATGGTCTTTCCAATACATTGTTGTGGCAGCTGACGTGATTGTAATTCCTCTTTCCCTTTCCTGTTCCATCCAGTCCATAACAGCTTCGCCTTCGTGCACTTCGCCTATTTTATGTGAAACTCCTGTATAAAACAAAAGCCGCTCGGAAAAAGTGGTTTTTCCGGCATCTATATGGGCAATAATTCCGATATTTCTTAGTTTGTCTAAAGAGTGCAATCTCGGCATAGCCTCGAATTTTTAATTTAAATTCTATTTGAGTCCGCAGGCGATTCCCCGTAGGGTTCATTTAAAATGAAATCTAAATGATTAAATTTTAAAATTTAAAATTAGGTCTTTCAATTAAAATTTAAAATTTTAATTACTTGACTTTTTTTAATTTATTTTGTAATATTTTACTTATTCAGTACCTTTCACTAACCATAGGAGGCAAGTCATGGCAAAGTCGATTTTTCTTCCATTTCTTCCAGAAATTCCACAAGTCGGACAAAAAGTGAGGGTAAGCGTATCAAAAGAAGAAAAAACTATTATCACAGAGGGAGTTGTCACTCAAAGAATGCGCAACCACGACATTTATTATATCAATTTACATTCCCCTTTCTTCCATCCTATCATTTTTAATTCTTCAGTCGGTAAATGGTTTGGGCATGAAGATGATGGAGTGCTAATTGACTTATCGGTTTGTACCATCGACTAACTCCAAAATCAAAAAACGATTTGGCAATGCCTAGCAATTCAGCTGGGCTTTTTTATTTACCGAATTGCATAAAGCTTTACATACCGAAATACGTATTTAAATACGTATTTCAAATTTTCGCTAAAAATTACTTCATTTCGTTATTAATCTTATTAAGCAACGGGTCTATTTGTTTTACGCTGTTTTATGCGCTTATTTTGATTTTGGTCTTGACCTGGCAAAGTGTGCAAAGGCTTTGTTGGCTTCTGCCATTCTATGGGTATCGTTTTTCTTTTTAATTGCGTTTCCCTGATTATTTGATACGTCAATCAATTCTTCAGAAAGTTTTTCTAACATCTGCTTTCCTTTTTTGCTTCTTGCTCCCTCTAAAATCCATCTGATAGCCAAAGCCAGCCTTCTTTCTCCCCTAACTTCCATTGGAACCTGATAAGTGGCGCCCCCTATTCTTTTTGGCTTTACTTCCAAAAGCGGAGAAGCATTTTCAATCGCCTGCTTAAAAACCTCTAAGGGCTCTTTTTTTGTTTTTTCTTTTATAATATCAAAAGCTGAATACACAATTTTCTGCGCAGTCGTCTTTTTTCCCCTTTCCATTACTTTGTTTATAAACTGGGAAACCATTACATCATTATAAACTCTATCCGGCGCTATTTTATGTTTTTTGTATGCTCTGCGCATATTGCTATATTGTCATATTGTTAAATTGTTATATTGAACGGCGATGTCAGTTTAACAATTTAACAGTTTATTAGTTTAACAATTTATTTTGGTTTTTTGGTGCCGTATTTGCTTCTTTCTTGTTTTCTACCCTCAACTCCGGCTGTATCTAAAACTCCTCTTACAATATGGTATCTGACGCCCGGCAAATCCTTAACTCTTCCGCCCCTTATTAAAACAACCGAGTGCTCCTGCAAATTGTGGCCTTCGCCGGGAATATAGGCTGTAACTTCCATTCCGTTTGATAATTTAACGCGGGCTACTTTTCTCATAGCTGAGTTTGGTTTTTTCGGTGTTTGTGTAAAAACTTTGATGCACACTCCCCTTTTAAACGGAGAAGGATAATGAGAAGGCGCATTTTTCAGAACGTTAAAACCAAACTGAAGCGCAACTGTTTTTTTTGCCTTTTTTTTGTTTCTTCTGGGCTTTTTGATTAATTGATGTATTGTGGGCACTCTTATGAATTATCAATTATCAATCAAATTGAAAATTATTAAATTAATTAATTGATTGAAAATTGAGCCTTGAAAATTAAAAATTAAATAAGCACTTATGTGCTTATGAGCTATATTAGCAAATAAATTTTCTATTGTCAATAAGTTTTAATAGAGTTTGGTAAACAAGCTTTTACATAAACGGAAATGGAGAGCCAACGACTAAATTGTATAACAATTGTGAAAGGCTTACCAATCCGGTTAATCCGAAAAATATAAAAAAAAGTAAAATAAAAAGTCCGTACTGCTGTAAAAACATTTTTGCTTTTTCAGCTCCTTGCGGCAAAAATCTGAAAAGAATCCATGAGCCGTCAAGGGGCGGTATGGGAAGCAGATTGAATATTGCCCACAAAAAGTTATATATTGTTATAATCCCAAGCAGTTCAATAAAGGGAACTGTTTGCGGTAAATTTATTATTCTTATTAACAAGCCAAAAAATATGGCAATGCCAAAATTTGTCGCAGGCCCTGCAATTGCGACTTTTAAGCTTCCCCATTTTTGGTCTTTAAAATTATAAGGATTTACAGGCACGGGCTTTGCCCAGCCAAAAATCGGCCCCTGTCCGGCTGTAGCAAGCAGAAGCAAAAGCGGCACAATAACAGAGCCTAAAGGGTCTAAGTGCTTTAACGGATTTAATGTAAGCCGGCCCGCATACTTTGCTGTCGGGTCCCCCAAAGAGAAAGCCACATAGCCGTGAGCTAATTCATGGATTATCACAGAAAATAACAAAACAATCAGAGAAAAAATTGTAATAACCGTTGCTGTAAACATGTTTATTATCTTTTTTATTTATCATAACACGCCTTGCCCCGTTTAGAAATACTCAGAAAAATAATCGAGCTATGATATTATTTTTTTAACACATAAAAAACATTAATTCAAATAACTAAAATAATTTCTAACGGGGCTTGTAAAAAATAAAAAGCCGTGATAAAATGAAAAAGATAATCACATAACACACAACATACGACACGCAACAATTACTTTGTAGTTTTTGTTCCATGTTTTATGTTTCATGTTCCATGGAGAAGATTTGCGCAATTTGCAAAAAAAAATCCGCGATGGCTGTAACTCTTGTCAAATTAAGAGGAAAATATAACCCTACCTCTAAAAAAAGGCAGTATCCAAATTTGCAGTGGGTTCGTTTAGTTTCCGGAAAAAATGCCGGCAAACGAGTTCTCGCCTGCGCCAAATGCGTAAAAGCAATGTCAAAAGCTTAAAATTTTTTATTGCGGGGTGGAGTATGCCGGCAGTACGCATCCATGGGGTGGATGTAGACTGGGTTCAATTCCCAGCACCCCGAAAGAGACTAAAAAAGCGCTTAATAAAGTGCTTTTTTAGTCGCCCTGATGTTAGCAAAGATTCTATCAAAATATAAGTGGGTGCTCTCACGCGATACCCACGGGTATCGCAAAATATTGGGCTCCCTATAAAAAGTTCGTGTAGAATCTATTTTAAACATCAGAGCTACCTTTATTTTAACTCCTCAAACTGACAGGTCAAGTGTTTAAATGCCCAGTGCCCTGACAAGCTGTTTTATCAAGGACACAACAACGGGAGGCGGCATTAAGCTGTTTGATAAAACTCCCTCATCATCTTTTACTTCCCAGAGTTTTTCATGAGTTATAACTTTATTTTCTTTTTCATCAAATTCATAAACATATTCAGGGGTTATTTCGTAATCGTCAACAAAATCTTTTGTCTTGTCAGCCGGCACAGAATTTCTTAAAAGTATTTTAGGAATGCCCTGAAGCTTAAATGCCTCTTTTGTCAAAAGCTCGTCTTTGTCCAATCTTTCTTTTATAGGAGCCGTTCCCAACTCATCTCCTTCCTTTGTAACCATGCGAGAACCCTTACAGGCAGAATTGTCGCATATTAAATGAAATTTGCCTGTTTCTTTGTCATATTCAACATTTTTTGTAGATAATAATTTTAAATTTCTCGAAGTCTGGCACAAGGGGCATATTAGCCTGTATTTTATCCTTTCGTCTATAACGGTTGTGGGCACATCAATAAGAACAAAAAGGTCAGGGTCGTCTCTATAATTAATCAAGTCGCGAAAAAATAAAGAATAAGAAATTTGGTCTAAATCCCTTGGAAATCCGTCAATAAATATCGCCTTTCTCCCTAATTTTGCAATTTCTCTTTTTGCCAAGGCCAAAATTAATTCAGAAGGCAGAAGAGTTTTGGTAGAGCGCTCCTCCATTGATTTTAATATTTTGCCCAAAGGCAAAAAACCTCTGTAATTTTTTTCTAAAAAATTAACCAAATCCTTTTTCTTTTCCGGGTTTTGCACAATTTCGTCAAAAGACCTTACCATATCTCCTATTGAAAAATGCGCTATTTTTTCTTTGCCAACAGCTTCTGCCAACATTTTAGCATATGTTCCTTTGCCAGAAGACTTTTTGCCCAAAAAATAAGCTATGAATGTATTTTCTTTCAGATACTCCCTTAGTTTTTTTATTTCCTCGCCTGCCTTGTACTCAAAATACTCCTGGCGCTCTTTTGCGTCGGTCATATCAAACTTTTTATAAGTATCCGATTTGGTTTTGAATAATGGAAAATCTAAATCCTTCATACGATAATTTTTAATTTAAATTCTATTTGAGTCCGCAGGCGATTCCCCGTAGGGTTCATTTAAAATGAAATCTAAATGATTAAATTTTAAAATTTAAAATTTGTTATTTAAAATTTTAATAATATTGCCATCGCTCTCTATCTTTATTGTTCCGTCTTTGTCTGTTCTCAAAATCTTTATACCAAATTTTTCCAATTTTTGCAAAACTTCGGGCGTGGGATGCCCATAAGAATTTTTAGCTCCTGAAGAAATTACAGCAATTTTCGGATTAACGCTTTGTAAAAATTCTTCAGAAGTTGAATATTTAGAGCCGTGATGCGCCGTTTTCAAAACATCTGATTTTATAACGGCTAATTCGCGCGAATTAGCCAGTCTATTCTCGACGGCGCTTGATATATCTCCCGTAAAAAGAAAAGAATTATTGACAAAAATCAAACGGGAGACAACGGAAGTATCGTTAGCATATTTCGGATTTTCGTTTTCTAAATTTGTTAAAGGATACAAGGTATCTATCAAAACGTTTCCTGCAATTATCCTTTGGCCTGGTTCTGCAATTATTATTTTAGCTCCCATATTTTTTTGTTTTTGCAAAACATCCAGCCATGCTAAGTATTCTGACGTGTCTTTTTTTATTCCTGTCCATAAAATATAATCTGCTTTGTATCTTTGCAAAATGCCTATTAAACCCTGCATATGGTCTCTTTCGGGATGGGACAAAATTACCAAATCAATTGTCCTGTCAAAAAAGGGCATTAAAAGAGACATTTCTCTTAATGCAGACGGATCCGGACCGCCGTCAATTAAAATCTGGTGCATTTGCGGGGTTTCTATAAATGCTGAATCTCCCTGCCCGACATTTAAAAAATATACTTTCAGAATATCTGTCTGCGCTAAAACAAAAACCTCTTTCCATGCATAGATATTTAACAAAAATAAAATTCCGGCAAAAATTACAAAATATTTATTTTTAATCATTTACAGAAAATGCCCCCGCTGAGGCGGGGGCATTTTAAAAAACCGATTTATTTCTTTAATCCCATTATCCTGAACATTTTTGTTCCGCACTTTTCGCAAGTGCCAGTCATAGCCATTCTTGTCTTTCCGCCCTTGCCTTTCATTGTAACCTCTTTAGGGTCTTTCATATTCCTTTTTGCTTTGCATTTTACGCAATAACCTTCTGTCATATTCTTGAAACGTGAAACCTGAAACGTGAAACATTTTATTCGTATTTATGTTTCATGTTTTATGTTCCATGTTTTATGATTAGTTTCGACCTTGTTCCTGTGAAGGCGCCGCTCCACAGAAGGATTTTTGAATATTACTTCATTTTAGCTTAACGAATGGGGCTGTCAACCCCGTTAGAAGCCGTTTTCGTCTAAAAATAACTTGGAGCAGAAAAATTGATGGTTCAACCCCGAATAGTTTGAAGCGGGAAGAAAAAATATTTAATTAAATATTTTTTCTAAAAGGCTTCTAACGGGGTCAACTTATTTTTTGCCTAATTCGCAGTCCAGCCGCCGTCAACCACTATTACGCTTCCCGTCATATATGAAGATTCGTCTGACGCTAAAAACAAAACTGCGTTAGAAATTTCTTCAGGCCTGCCCATTCTTTTTAGAGGAACTCTGCTCAAAGTTGAGTCCAATATTTTCGTATCTTGTTTTACGGAAGCTGCCATAGGAGTATCAATGGCTCCCGGAGCAATTGTATTTACCCTTATGCCAAGCGGAGCTAATTCTAAAGACATTGCTTCAGCCATAGCCACTATACCGCCCTTAGAAGCGCAATAATGCGTTAAACCCATAAAACCGCTGCCTATCTGCCCCATAGCAATAGAAGCTATGTTGACGATAACTCCGGACTTTTGTTTTGCCATTTCTTTTGCCGCCGCCTGCGCGCACAAAAAATATCCTTTTAAATTCACATCAATTACTTTTTCAAATTCGTTTTCCTGCATTTCCAAAAACATTTTTGGAGGGCAAATGCCGGCGTTATTTACCAAAATATCAACTTTTCCAAATTTTTCAATTGTTTTTTTAATTAATTCGTCAACTTCTGTCTTTTTGCTGATGTCGCATTTCACAGCAAGCGCCTCTCCTTTTTCTTTTTTAATTTCCTCAACAACCTTTTCGCATTCTTCTTGCGAAATGTCAGCTAAAACAACTTTGGCTCCGGCTTTTGCCAAAACCAAAGCATGGGTTCTTCCCATTCCTTGCTTAGCTCCGGTAACAATTGCCACCCTGCCCCTTAAATCGCAAAATTTATTTGTTGTTTTATTTAGTCCAAACATATTTTAAAAAAGGTTAATAATATACTTTTATTATATAATTTTTACTCTTTGCAGCAATCAATTACGTATTGCACAACCTTTCCTAATTTTGCCATTATGCCGGTTTTTTTATCTTCGTCTTTTTTGTCTATCTGGTTTTCATCAATTTTTTTTACTTCACCCAAATCAACTAATTTTAAATTAATGCCCCAAAATAATGAATAAAGCTCGTATGCTTTTTTAAACATTTCTTCTGCGTCTTTATTATTGCCCTGTCCCAAAGCTTTAGTTCCCACTTCCATTAATCTCATTGAGGCAGATAACAAATGCTTTGAAATGCACCAGACCTCGCCCTCATAGTCTTTTATAATTCTTTTTAAAAGCTCTTTTCGCATTTCCCTGGCTTGCTTCAACAAATTAAAATATTCGGGCTTTCCGGTTTTGGCTCCCGTAAAGAAAAAATGCTCTTCTATTGAAATAAGGTTCATTATGGCAATTGATAAATCTTCGTCGGAAGACAAATCAAGCTCCTGTTTTTTGCTCGCTTGAACCTTTTTTATAAAATCATCTATATTGTCCATCATAATATTTTTATGTTATTAAAAAATATAATAATGCGCTGAAAATCAACAAAATTACAACCGGCAAAACGACTTTTTGATAAGAAAAAAAAGATTTGCCGTTATTTTTTTGCTTCAAATAATCGTGAAGCCGTGTTGCTCCCCAAAAAATTAAAGTTCCGACGGTTGCGCCAAAAATTATTTTGTCAATGCCAAAAATTGTGTTTAAGGGATTGCCCATTATGCCAAAATACCAAAGAGGAGCTAATGTAAGAATATAATAAGAAATTGGAATAACGCTTTCGCTGTATTCAAAGCTCCATCCCTTTTTTTTCAGCCATATTATTGTCCAAATGCTTAAAGAAAACAATAAAGCTCCTATCCACATGGAAGAAATTATATCGTCAACTCCCAGCCACCTTGAAAACCCAAGTCCAGCTCCCACGGCCACAACACAAACAGGACAAACTGCTTTGGCAATATTTGCTAATGTTGTTCCTAAAAATAAAAAAATAAAAAATAATAAT
>Ga0155102_103_pt2 | contig 8853 bp, 9 predicted proteins | sample RifCSPhighO2_01_FD_106070 | JGI IMG/M metagenome (GOLD analysis project Ga0155102, IMG submission 106070) | Candidatus Staskawiczbacteria bacterium RIFCSPHIGHO2_01_FULL_36_16
TTAATTGCAGCGGTGATTGGCACTATATTGGTGGCAGTGTCAGCCACGGCCCCAAGTATTGTTATTGATACATTGGGAAGTGGTGTTATAAAAGAATGTAAAAATGCTGGGGGATAATAATTTTTTTTAGGATTCTAAAACGACACAGATATGGTTTTTGGTATTAGATTTTTTACGGAGCTAAGCTGGAAAAAGCTTGGCTTTTGTGTTATAATTCCAAATAATATACGTATGCAAGTCGGAGTGGCGGAATTGGCAGACGCGCTGGCCTTAGGAGCCAGTGGGGTGACCCGTGAGAGTTCGAGTCTCTCCTCCGACACAAATTTTATGGGTTCGCCCCGTCATTCGACGGGGCGTCCAGTCGTATGACTGGACGAGTCCTCTCAGGAGCACAAAAAAAGAATAGCTCAGACGCGTCTGAGCTATTCTTTTTTTGTGCGTGATTAAGATATTTTTACTCCTACTTTGCCGTTGCCCTCTATTTTTGGAATTTTTATGCTTAGAACTCCTTTGTCCATTTGGGCGTCGGCTTTATCAATGTTAATGTTTTCAGGTAAAACTATTTTTCTTGAAAACGGACCCCAATAACATTCCTGGTAAAAATATTTTTTATTAGGGTGTTCGTGCGGGTCGCATCTGCTTCCTTTTATAATCATCATATCTTTTTCTAAAGATATGTCTATGTCTTTTATCTGGATGCCGGCTATTGCCGCCAAAACAACAAAATCAGAGTTTGTTTCGTAAACATCAACTACCAGCTCGCCGTCCTGGTCAAAAATTTCGTCGCCGGAAACTATTTTTTCCTGCTCTTTTTTTTCGTCAGTTATTTGGATTACGGAATCTTTTAGTTTTAGTTTGTTTGCCATTATTTATATTGTTATATTGTTTAATTGTTATATTGTTAAACTGATTTTTTCATTTTTCAATTTAGCAATATGACAATATGACAATTTAGCAGTTTATTATACTTTACAGACGCCTTTTATTTTTTTTAACTTTTCAAACTCTGAAAAAACGAGAAAAGCAAGTATTATTAAAATTGCTATTGGAATAGCGATTTTTACGGGCCCCTCTAATGTCATTATAGAAAAATTATAGAGGCCATGCAAGGCTGTAGCTATAAATATGCCCCCAAAAACATACATTTTTTTGTTTTTCTCCTGGCAAAACGAAAGCGCTAAATAATATCCCACGGTAGCTGAAGACAAAGTGTGCAGAAAAGTAGCTCCTATAAAACGCACAAAGCTTATAATAAGAGTTCTGCTGACCAAATAATTGAAAGAAAGCTGGCTGGCTGGCATAAATAAATAAAGAATATTTTCTACAGCAGCAAATCCTAAAGCCGCTACAACCATATAGAGCATTATATCTAATGGTTCGTCTAAGTGCGGGCTGTTAACGGCTTTTATTCTGACCACCAGATATTTAAACAGCTCCTCTGAAAGGCTTATTATTAAAAACCAATATACAAAAACAATAATTAAAAAACTGGCGCTAATCTTGCTCCACGATAAATTAAGAATTTCTTTAAGCGGAGGAAATCCTGAATTTGTTAATCCTATTTCTAAAAGCTTGTTCAATCCCAATTGGATAAAAAGGACCGGGATGGTGACCACGGCTCCCCAAAAAAATATGGATAAAATCATTCTTCTGGGCTCTGGATGGACATCTTTTTTTAAATAATAAAAAAGCCAGGTTAAACTGGGCAGCACGCCGAAAATAATATATAAAATTATAATAAAATTCATTTTTTTATTTAGGCCACTTTTCAATCATTAAGCACTTTTGTTTGTTTTTGATTGGAAGCTGATGGTAAATTTCTTCTGTAATAAAAGGCATAAAAGGATGCAATATTTTCAGCGATTCTGAAAGTATTGTTAACAAAAGATATTGGCTGCAAGATTTTTCTTTTTGGTTTTCTCCGCAAAGCCGCGGTTTTTGCTCTTCAATAATTTTATCACAAAAAGTGTGCCAAAAATAATGATAAATTTTTTCTGAAGCAATATAAAACCTAAAGTTGTCCATATCTTTGGTTATTTCTTTTGTTTGTTTTTGAAAGTCCTTTAAGATTTTTTTGTCTTTAGCGCCCAGCTGAATTTTAGAGCCCTCTTTATATCCTTTAAGATTCATCAAAACAAAACGCGAAGCATTCCATATTTTTGTGGCAAAATTTCTATAACCCCTTATTCTGTTTTCATCTAATGGCAAAGATGTGCCGGGCGTATTTCCAACCACTATGCTCATTCGCAAGGCATCTGTGCCGAATTTTTCAATCAAATCCAAGGGATTTATTACATTTCCCTTTGATTTTGACATTTTTTGTCCTTTTGCATCTAAAATTAAACCATGCATGTAAACGGTTTTAAAAGGTATTTTTTTTGTATTATAAAGCCCCAGCATAATCATTCGGCTGACCCAGAAAAAGATAAGATCTCCTCCTGTTTCCATAACATCTGTTGGGTAAAAAGTTTTAAAGTCTTTGTCTTTTGGGTATCCTAACGAAGCATAGGGCCATTGTCCGGAAGAAAACCATGTGTCAAAAGTATCGGTTTCTTTTTTCAATATGCCTTTGCATTTTTTACATTCTGTAATTTTATCTTCAATATCAATTATGTTTTCTCCACATTGTTCGCAGATTTTAGCCGGAATTGGAATTCCCCAGACAATTTGGCGGGATAAAGGCCAGTCTAATATGTTATTTAACCAATGCAAAGCTATTTTTTTGTAATGCTCCGGAATAAATTTTATTTTATCTGTTTTAATCGCTTCTATGGCGGGTTTAGCCAGCGGATTCATTTTTAAAAACCACTGGTCTTTTATTTGAGGTTCAATAAGCGTTCCGCATTTATAGCAAGTTTTAACTGCGTGTTTATAATTTTCTTCAATTTTTTCAACTAGGCCTTTTGATTGTAATTTTTCTATAATCTTCGGCCTTGCTTCTAAAATTTTCATTCCCGAAAATTCTCCGGCGATTGGCAAAAGTTTTCCAAAAAAATCTATTATTTGTTCTTTCTCTAAATCGTGCCTCTCTGCAATTCCAAAGTCGACTGCGTCATGCCAGGGAGTAATTGTCATAACTCCGGTTCCAAAATTCATATCAATAACTTCGTCTTTAATAATTGTTGCTGTAATGGGGCCATTTATCCATTCTAATTCTATTTTTTGGCCATCTTTGTAATCTTTGTATCTTTTGTCTTTTGGATTCATTACAACATATTTGTCTCCAAATTTTGTTTCAGGACGGGCGGTGGCAATGGTAAACGGGCCATATTTTAAATAATAAAATTTATCAATTTTTTCTGCATCGGATGTTTCTAAATCAGATAAAGAGGTTTGATGTTTTGGGCACCAATTTATTATTTTTTTGCCTTTGTAAATTAAGCCGTCTCGATTAAATTTTTCAAAGGTTCTGTATACAATTTTTATTATATTTTCGTCTAGCGTGAATTTTTTTCTTGACCAGTCGCAAGAAGACCCCATTTTTTTTACCTGCGACTCAATGTTTTTTTTATTATTGTCTGTAAATTCAGAAATTTCTTTATACAGTTCTTCGGGCGTCATCTTGAACCTGGACCTACCTTCTTTTTCTAATTTTTTTTCATAAACAACCTGCGTTTCAAATCCTGCGTGGTCTAAACCCGGAAGCCATAATGCCCTATACCCTTGCATTCTTTTGTAGCGGGTCATAATGTCTTCAATTGTCATAACCAAAGCATGTCCTGCATGAAGGTTTCCATTAGCATTGGTCGGAGGCATTATAATTGTATAGGGTTTTTTGTGGCGTTTTGGAAGATTATCCGGATTAAAAAATCCAGACTCTTCCCAGAGCCGGTAAATTTTATCTTCAACTTTTTTTGGGTCGTACGGCATAATACAAATTTACAAATTTTATGCTAATAACGCGAAAATGCGAATACTTTATTATAATCAAAAGTTAGCGCTGGGTAAATGTTGACGCTATATTTTTATTGTGATATTGTAATTTATATTTTGAAACTCTTTGACAACATTTTTTGAAAGGGCATAAAATGAAATTTTCCTGGACGCTTTACGCTATTGCTGTGGCTGGAAATTTATTCTGGATAATGCTTATGTTTTTGGCAGAGTTTTTTGATAAAAGCTTGCCAGAACGGAATTCCATTATTCCGGGCACAAACCAGAAGTTTTTGTATATGCAGGATTTTTGGACTATGTCATGGGGAGACCCAGTCGGAGTTTCTTTGATATGGGCGGCTTTCCTGCACATTGTTATTTATCGCTTTGAGATTAGGCATTGGTTGGTTTTTTGTGTTTTATCAGTATTTTTTATGATAGGGTTTGCAGCAGCTTGCTTGGCAAAAGACCATAGGCCCAATATGAGATATCCGGACACAGGCAAAATCAGCTGGAATGGAATTTTACATCTGCCCTATTTTGGACTGGGAGCTGCAGCTTCTATTTTTTGTATTTGGCTTATTGCATTTCCCGGGGTGGTACTGCTTCTATTTCTTTTTGGAGTTGCATTTTATCTTGTTTGTTTCTATTTAGAAATTCAATCTGGTAATTTGGAGCCCCTCAGGAAAAGTTAGGTCCCAATGGGACATTTGGCAGAATAATACAATATGTGTTGTTCTGCCTTTTTTTGTTACTGAACAAGTTAAGTAACAAAAATATTCGGGCAGTTAAATTCGTAAATTTGCTTTAGCTTCCAAATTTTGTCCCGACTTTGTTCCGACTTTGTCGGGAATGCTCGATGAAATCGGCATCGTGGATCCTCGATGGCGAAGCCATCGGGACCACGCGATTTTTTTTGTGCGATGGAAATATCCTGTAATTGCGGGCATCAAGGCATTATCTGTTGATAAATTTGCGTCCGGAACGAATAACTCAACAGCTGTTGAGTTATTCAATGCCCGTTCAAATTGCCTCCGCAATTCTTTATTGGCGGAAACTCCTCCGCCTAAAATCAGAGATTTTGCACTATAATCTTTTACAGCTTTTATTGTTTTTTTAAGCAAAACATCAATTATTGCCTGCTGGATTTCGGCGCACATTTGTTTTATATATTTTTTGGATTTTTGGATTTTTTGTGGTTGTTTTTTGTGGTGATATAAAACAGCGGTTTTTAATCCTGAAAAACTAAAATCATAATCTTTGGTGTTTATCATCGGCCGCGGAAGCTTTGCGAAGGCCCGTCCTTCGCGAACTCGCGAAGGACGGGCCTTCGTTGCTGTCTCTGCGATTATGGGTCCTCCGGGATAGCCGAGCCCTAAAATTTTAGCGCATTTGTCAAAACATTCTCCAGCCGCATCATCTCTTGTTTCTCCTAAAATTTTGTATTTTCCAATTTTTTCCATTAAAATTATTTGCGTGTGTCCGCCGGAAACAACTAATGCAATAGAAGGGAATTCAATATTTTTATTCTGCAAAAAATTTACAAGAATATGGCCCTCAATATGATTTACAGGCACAATCGGAATATCCCAAAAATATGAAAGAGCTTTTGCAAAATTAACTCCCACCCATAAGCAGGGCTCTAATCCCGGGCCGTTTGTAACAGAAATCAGGTCTATATCCGGCTTTTCACATTTTTTTAAAAATGGGATTGTTTTTTTATAAAGTTCCGGCTCCCGTTCTAAATTTTTTTGCATAACTTTCGATTTTTTTTCTAAATTATGACGTCTTACATTTTCTAAAGCTTTAAGATTTATAAGACGAGATTGCTTTAATGCTTTAATTAAAGTTGGTATTAAATTTTTTTGGTGCTCTCTTTTAGCTAAAGCTGGGTATACTCCCCCATATTTTTTGTGCACTTCAATTTGAGAAGAGACTATATTTGAAAGCACCTTAAAAACAGGAGATTTTTTATCTCCTTTTACCCGGTCAAATAAATTTTTCTTTGAAAAATTTACCGCATTGCGGTATTTGACTGGGTGAACTTCTAAAACTGCAATTCCCGTGTCGTCGCAAGATGTTTCTATTGCTAAAATTTTCATGAATAAATTATACCAAAAACTTGAAAAAATTCAATTTTTAGGGTAAAGTTGATTAAATGCCCCTATCGTCTAGCCTGGTCTAGGACACCAGCTTTTCAAGCTGAGAACACCGGTTCAAATCCGGTTAGGGGCACTAGTTGTGCAACAAACTTTATGGAGAAAAAAGACTATTTAGACATTTCGAAAGCAAGCGATTTAAAAATACGGAAAGAAAGGATGCTATACCGATTTTTTGAAACTTTGCCCGGCATTATGAGTTTGGGCACTCTTTTTTTAGTTTTTATCCTTTCTTGGCTGCTGCCTTCGTGGGCGGCAATTTTTATTATATGCTTTTGTTTTTATTATCTTTTCAGAATTATATATTTTTCTCTGCACCAGATTTTCGGATATTTTAAAGTAAAAAGTTATTCTAAAAAAGACTGGTTAAAAGAATTAAAAAAGATAAATAATTCGCCCTCAGGAAAGAACTGGAAAGACATTTATCACATAGTCATATTGCCCACATACAAAGAATCAAAAGAAATAATAAAAGAGAGTTTAGAATCTTTGGAAAAATCAAATTATCCGAAAGAAAAAATAATTGTGGTTTTAGCCATAGAGGCGAGGGCGGGAGACAATGCTAAAAAAATCGCAAAAGAAATTGAAAAAGAATATTCAGATAAGTTTTATAAATTTTTGGTTTCTGCGCATCCTGACAGTGTTGCAGGCGAAATTGCAGGCAAGGGGTCAAACGTGGCGCATGCCGGAAAAGAAGTAAAAGAAAAAATTGTTGATAAATTAAAAATTCCTTACGAAAATATTTTAGTTTCCAATTTTGATATTGATACAAAAGTTTATCCGCAATATTTTTCCTGTTTGGCATGGCACTATTTAACTGAAGAAAATCCGGAAAAAGCAAGCTATCAGCCGGTTCCCGTTTATAATAATAATGTTTGGTCGGCTCCCGCTTTTTCGCGCATTGTTTCTACATCCAACACTTTTTGGCAAATGATACAGCAAGAAAGGGTAGAAAAGCTTACAACTTATTCTTCGCATTCAATTCCAGGAAAAGTATTTTTTGAAGTCGGGTATCCAAATAACGTGGTTTCTGACGACTCAAGAATTTTCTGGCGGGCTTATCTTTATTATGACGGTAATTACAGGGTAGTCCCTATTTATTATCCGGTTTCAATGGATGCAGTTATGGCAAAAAATTTCTGGCATACGGCAATCAACCAGTATAAACAGCAAAAACGCTGGGCATGGGGGTGCAATGAAATTCCATACATAATGTTCGGATTTTTAAAAAATAAAAAAATACCCCTTTTAAGCAAAATTTCACATTTATATACAATTTTAGACGGATTTTGGTCGTGGGCAACAGCAGCTCTTTTACTTTTAGCTTTAGGATGGCTGCCGATATTATTGGGGGGCGCAAAATTTAATTTTACTGTTTTGTCTTTTAATTTGCCTATTTTAACCGGAAGAATTATGACAATCTCAATGGTTGGCATGCTGGTTTCTGCTGTTTTAAGCACATTGCTTTTGCCTCCTCTGCCAAAAGGAATGAGCCATTTTAAAAAAATATCAGTTTTCTTACAATGGGTGTTTTTACCCGTTACTTTGATTATTTTTGGTTCTTTGCCCGCTTTGGATGCCCAAATCCGTCTGATGTTAGGCAAATACATGGGCTTCTGGGTAACAGAAAAGATACGGAGGCCCGACCTCCGTTAAGCTTTTTATATTATTTCCAATTGGGGGAGGTCGGGCATTGTCCAACTTAAATAGTCTAAAATAAGATTAGCATAGTATATGCAAAATAATTTCTTGTCTTTTTTATCTTTCAAAAACTTATCACAGAATTGGCATTTGATAGGGCTGTTGCAGATTATAGCCGGGATAACAGGATATGTTTTTGGCTTTTTGAATAATGTTCAGCTGTGGGATTATTTGTGGGCGTGCCCCGTTGTTGCAATAATAACGGGGTTTTTTGTTCTTTTTAAAAATCGTTTTGGAATGTCCTCTGCCATAGTTTGGATAATTTGCGCTCCGCTTTTGGCTGTTTTTTATGATATTAAAAAGGCCCTGCAATTTTGGCATATTCATCACCTTTTATCGGTTATTGTTTTGCTTATTATTTTATATTATTTGAAAGATGCGTGGAATCTAAAGGGCTTTTTGTTTGGTTTAACCAGCTTTTATGCCTATATGGGAATCACTTCGTATTTAAGTTATGGAGAAATAAATATGGCTTGCGAATGGTTTGGTTGCGGAAAAATAATATTATACGTCGGGATATTTTTTGCCGTTTTATCCATCATTATTTTTTTATGGGATAGTTTGGGCAAAAAGAATAAGGTGAAATTATAGAAACATCGTTCATCCACAGCCGGAGTTTGCGCGCGATATTTTGCTTATAATTATGTTATAATAAACTTGTTGTTCAGATTACAATAAAGGATTTTTAAAAATGGAAACGAAAAAAAATAAATTTATAACAGGGTTCACGATGATTGAACTGACAGTGGCAATTGCCATTATTGTTGTTTTGGCTACCATTATAACAAGCAATATAATGGTATATATTACAAAGGGCAAGAACACAGCAATAAAGGGGAATATGGTAAATTTAACAACTTATGGAGGAACATATTTTTTAGACGGCAATAACACTTATACCGGCTTTTGCGACGATCCTAGAACAAAACAATTTTTAGATGAAGCAGATAGAATAAATGGAGACGGCGTTATAGGTTGCTATTCAAACGAAGACAATTGGTGCGCAAGAGTTGGATTGATAACGACTATAACAACAGATAAGCAAAAACCGGTTTTTTGCGTTGATTCTATGGGAGTAAAAAAAGAAGGCCAGAAGGGGACATCGGGCTGTTCTGCAAGT
>Ga0155102_152_pt1 | contig 8262 bp, 10 predicted proteins | sample RifCSPhighO2_01_FD_106070 | JGI IMG/M metagenome (GOLD analysis project Ga0155102, IMG submission 106070) | Candidatus Staskawiczbacteria bacterium RIFCSPHIGHO2_01_FULL_36_16
AGCGCTTCTGCCTGCAAATTTTAAACGTTTAATCAAGGTCCCGCATCTATGGCATTTTTGGTTTTCTCTTTTATAAACTCTTCTTTCTGTGTCAAAATCTCCTTTTGAACCGTCAACCTTCCTGTAATCGGAAAAGCTTTCTCCTCCCAATCTTATTCCTGCTTTTAATACTTTTTTTATCGCTCTATAAAGCTCTTTTAATTCTTTTTCATCTAATTCTGACGCGTCTTTGAAGGGATTGATTTTTGAATGCCATAAGGCCTCGCTTGAATAAATATTTCCTATTCCGGCAATTATTTCCTGATTCATCAAAACCTGCTTTATCTTACCTTTTCTATTTCTCAGGATATCCTTAAATTTTTCAAAAGTAAAATCTTTATCCAAAGGTTCAGGCCCTAAATTTTTGAATTCTTTTGAATCCAATAATTCATCAGTTTTCCATAGCTCAACTTTGGCGAATTTCCTTAAATCCGACAAGGCAAGCATTTTTCCGCTTCGCCCATCCGAAGCTTTACGCGAAGGAGGGTCATTCAAAAAAAATATTAAATGCAAAAATCTGTTATAAGGGTCGTTTAAGGGCCCTTTTCCAACAGGTCTCCATTTTTTATCTTCTAATTTCCAATTTCCGACTAGCAGATGGCCTGTCATTTTCTGATGAACAAGCAGGGAGCAATCGCCTGACAAATCAAAAATGATATTTTTAGCGCGACGCCAAATTTTATTAATTTTTTTACCTTTTATCTCCCTTGTAAATTCCTTGAAATTTTTTGGCTTTTTAAGTATTTTCTCAGAATCAGTCCAAACATCAACAAAGGCCCTTTTAAGGACCTTTGAATTTAAACCTTTAACTGTTGTTTCCACCTCGGGTAATTCCGGCATCTTTTATTCCGTTTCTTTTATTTTTTTTATTTCGCTTATTAATTCTTCTGTTTTTTCTTCTCTTTCCTTTGTCTGCTCTTGAAGCTCTTCTAAATCTTCTGCTATTTTTTTAAGGCTTGCTATATTGCTCTTATTCGGCTTTTTTTGCTTATTTTTTACTGCTTTTTTCTGAACTCTATTTTTACCCCTTTTTTCTAATTTTTTGACCTCTTCTCTTAATTTAGCTACTTCTGAATCTTTTACTGTTGCATCTTCTTTAAGTTTGTTTAAATCCGCAATAACCCTTTGAAGCTCTATTGTTCTGTTCTGCACTTTTTGCTCTAGGGCATTTATTGTTTCTTCCAGCCCCTGGGTTTTTGCTTTTACCCTGATATCAACTGATTTTTCCGTGGATTCTTCTTTGTTCCGACTCTCTTCAAGGTCTCCGGCCAGCTTATTAAAAACTTTTGCCAGCTCTGCGATTTCATCTTTGGTCTCTAAATATACTCTGGTAGATAAATTTCCTTTACTCATTTCTTTTGCTCTATCTAATATTTTTTGCACAGGAGATGAAAATTTTTGGCCGGTGGCAAAACCAAAGAAAAAAACATAAATTGCTATAAAAAAAAGAAGAATATAAAAATTTAAATTTAAATTTTGGAAATCCAAGGCTATAAAAGCAACTATGGTAAAAAAACCTGCTAAAATAACTGGGACAGATATTCTATATGAAAGTTTCATCATAATGATGCAAGGCGATTTATTAAGGTATTAAATTCTAATTTTTCAAATTTTTGTTTGAGTTCTTTTTGGTTAAAATTCCCAAATTTGCAATCTTCAAGATTAAAATCTATATCAACGTCTTTTTTTGTTTCAACCAGGCTAAGCGCCATAAAAGCAGTTTCTTTATTTTTTTTCAGGGCTTCTTTTACTTTGGGCTTTAAAACAGCTGTGTCTGTTGCAAGCTCGTCATAAAGATTTTTTAGATTGCCGTATTTTTGGATTATTTCTGCCGCGGTTTTTTTGCCGATGCCCGGCACTCCGGGGATATTATCGGAAGAATCTCCTGTAAGAGCTTTAAAATCAATCATTTGCAAAGGCTCTACGTCAAATCTTTCCTTTACCTTACTTATATCATAAATAACCGTATCTTTTATACCCTTACCTAAAGTATAAACTTTTACATTCTCGTTTACCAATTGCAAATTATCCAAATCACCGCTCAAAATATAAACCTCTAAATTTTTTTCCTGATTTGGGGCCATGCTGCAGATTGTAGCTATTAAATCATCTGCTTCAAACCCTTCTTCCGCAAAAACCGGAATTTTAAATGCGTTTAAAATTTCTTTTGTGATTGGAATTTGCGAAATTATGCCGTCTGGAGTTTTGGGCCTCTGTGCTTTATACTCTTCAAATTTTTCATGTCGGAATGTTTTTGCTTTTGTGTCAAAACAGGCAACGATGTAATTCGCCTGCAAATCTTTTATGGCTTTAAACAAAGTCAGCAAAAATCCGTATACAGCTCCTGTTTCCTGCCCGGATTTTGTCGCTAAAGGGGGCAGCGCGTGAAAAGACCTGTGTAACAGCGCGTTTGAATCAATAATAATCAGCCGTTTTTTATCCATTGTTTATTATACCATTTTATATAATCTCATCCAAAATTATTTCTCTTTTATTTTCATCCATAAGCTTAAACTTGATTATAATTTTTTTTGGGGGAAAAACTTTTCTAATTTTTTCCGGCCACTCAATCGCCACAATGTTTTTTGGGTTTGAAATTATTTCTTTAAACCCTAATTCTAAAATATCTTTCGCGCCTTTTAATCTATAGCAATCTATATGATAAAAATTTTTAAATTTGGGATTTGGGATTTGGGATTTCGTAATTTTAAAACGTTTCAAAATTACGAACGTCGGGCTTAAAATCTTTTCATCTACCCCTAACCCTTTTGCAAAACCCTGGATAAAAGTTGTTTTTCCAGAACCCAAATCTCCTTGCAAGCCAATAACTATCGCTCTGCCAGCTGACGGATTTTGCAATTCATTTTTTATTATTTGTTCAGCAAAAATTTCACCGAGTTTTTGGGTTTTTCTGTAATTGCCGGCTATGTGTTTTATTAACATGTTGACTCTTCACCCTAATAATAAAAATTTTTAAGATAAGAAAACTCACTACTGGCCAAAATTTTGATAATTAAAATATTAACATGAGGGTGAAGAGTTGACTTATAGAATAAAATTTTATAGGGTATATTAACCTTAAAAACTATGCTATCGGAAGAAACAAAACAAATTATAGCTGATTCAAAAAATATTTATATTATTCCCCAAGAAGAGTTAGAAGGGCTTGTTTGCGCTTTAGCTCTTTTTTATACTTTAAAAGAATTAAATAAAAATGTAAACTTAATTATAGGGGAACTGCCGGAAAACCTTAAATTTTTAGCCCCGTCTTTAGATTTTATTTCTTACCCTAAAAATTTTGTAATTTCAGTGCCAAACAGAATTGCAGACATCTCGCAAATTTATTATGAAAGAAACGATAACAATCTTAAAATACATTTAACTTTAGAAAAAGGAATTATAAAAAAAGACGACGTCTCATTTTATTTTTCAGAGGCAAAGCCAGATATTATTATAACCTTAGGCATAAAAGACTACCAGAGCCAGTTAAAAGACAGGCTAAATCCGTTCGGATTTCTTCTGGATTCTCCTATTTTAAATATTGATACTCAAAATTCAGACCCTACAGACGGGCAAGGCCTGCCCGGGCAGACAGACAACAAAAATTTTGGTAAAATTAATTTACTGGATAATCGTTCGCTTGCAGAAATCGTTTTAGATTTAATAAAAAATATCAATAACGGTCCTATAAAAAAAGAGTCGGCTAACTGCCTTTTAGCAGGACTGGTGATATATACTGAAAATTTTAAAAATTCTGAAATAACCGCAGACATCTTTGAATCTGCCGGAAATTTAATGAGGCAAGGGGCGTCTTTAAAAGAAATAACAGATAATATTTACAAATAAATGCGATGCCAATATGCAAATGTATACTAATGATGCGAATAATATAGAAATATAATTCGTATCGTCAATTAGTATGATTAGCATTCACCCAGTTAAATAATCCCGTCAGCTGGCGGGATTAGCCCGAGGGGGCTATTTAACCGGGTGAATTAGCATATCAGTATCGCACTTAACAAAGCCTATGCCAGAAGCAAAAAAAATATTAGGGTCTGTGGCAATTTCTCCGGATATAATTGAGGAATCTAAAAACGAGGTAAAAAATATCGAAGGATTTAAAAAAAAGATCCAAGATTATCTGAACCAAAACGTTACTTCGCTTTTAGATGTTATTTTATTCGGCGCAATTTTGCTTGATGCTTCTGATGTCCATATAGAACCACAGGAAGAAGAATCAAAACTAAGAATAAGATTAGACGGCATCTTACAGGATGTTGTTTTTTTTGACCATACCACTTATCGCCATCTGCTTTCGCGATTAAAACTTCTTTCAAAGCTTAAATTAAATATCACAGACAAGCCGCAGGACGGCAGATTTACAATAAAAGTTAATGATTTATTAATAGAAATAAGAACCTCAAGCCTGCCTACCGAATATGGAGAATCAGTTGTAATGAGAATTTTAAACCCAAAAAGCTTGATTGCATTAGACAGCTTAGGATTAAGAAAAGACCTTTACAAAACTTTTGAGAAAGAAATCCAAAAGCCCAATGGGATGATAATTGTGACAGGCCCCACGGGTTCCGGTAAAACTACCACTCTTTACGCGTTCTTAAAAAAAATACAAAATCCTGAAATCAAAATTATTACGATTGAAGACCCCATTGAATACCATTTAAAAGGAATTTCGCAAACCCAGGTAGCCCCTGAAAAAGGATATGATTTTGCAGGCGGCCTTCGCTCAATTGTAAGACAGGACCCTGACGTTATACTGGTCGGTGAAATAAGAGACCTAGAAACAGCGAAAATAGCCCTGCAGGCCTCTTTAACCGGCCACCTGGTGCTTTCCACATTACACACAAATGACGCGGCAGGAGCCATTCCACGGCTTGTGGACCTTGGCGCTGAAGCCTCTTCCATCGCCTCAGGACTTAAAATGGCCGTAGCCCAACGATTAGTAAGAAAGGTCTGCAAAAAATGCTCAACCCTTGAAAAACCCTCTGCGTCGGAGTTAGCAGAAATTAAAAAAGGCCTTAAAAATTTGCCTTCAAATATCAGCCTTCCAGACATTGATGTAAAAATCGCAAAAGTAAAAGAAGGGGGATGCGAGACGTGCAACTTTACAGGATACAGGGGCAGGCAGGGATTATTTGAAGCATTTTTAGTTGACTCTCAGATGGAAAAATTTATTTTGACCAATCCGCCGGTTTCAGCAGTAAGAGAGCTGGCTGTTAAAAAAGGAATGGTTACAATGTACCAGTCGGGCTTAATAGATATTATTTCAGGAGTTACAACTTTAGAAGAAGTTTTAAGGGTTGTTGAAGAAGACGAGTCAATAGAACCCGTAACCAGTAACCCGTAACCCGTAACCAGTGCGTTAAATTTTATAAAAAAAATCCCGAAATGCTTTTGCACCACGGGATGGACATGCCAAACTAAAATTGAGATTTAATTATATAACCTCGAATCGCAGACGCTGTTAATAGTCGCTTCACGGTTATCCTCAGAACGAGGCACCTCTTCTGCATCGTGTCCTATCCGACAACCCATTAAAATACCCGCAATAAATCCTACAAGCAAACAAGCAACAGCAATTAACGAAGTCATGGCAAAATTCTCCTGCCTACGAGTTAACAAAGAGCAAACAAAAACGTTCCGAAGCGGCTCTAGAGTTGGAGGTAGCTTTATGTCTGGGACATAAACAAAGATTTGTTTGAGGAATAATCGAGCCGGAGCAAGATTATCCGAAACTAAAACAAATCCAAAAATATACCTCCAACTCTAGAGCCGCTTTAATCTAATTTCGAACCCGTAGAGCGCTAAAATATGGCCAGTTTCAATGAACGACGACGAGGTTGTAGTCTCTGCACTACGCCGAGGAGGAGTGAAGCAGAAAATGGCCGTATTTCAGCGCTCCTAAAAGGCAAGTTTATTTGGCTTGTCTTCATCGTTGCTCGTCGCAAACGATACTTTCAGTATCAATTTGCTTCCTCGCGCCTTGAATACAAGCCAAATAAACTCTGCTACGGATTTGAAATTAGGTTAAAGTGGCTCTGAGCCGCTTCGCTTATATTACTTAATACGTATTATAATACATATTAGACATAATTCGTCAATATTTTTAATTATATCACCTTATAGTGCTTATGTCAAGTCTTCACCCATTTTAAAATTATGTTTTACGTTTATGTCCTAAAAAGTAAAAAAGATGAAAAACACTACATTGGTTTTTCAACGGACCTTAAATCAAGATATAAAGAGCATTGTGATGGAAAAGTAAGGGCCACTTTTTATAGAAGACCGTTAATTCTGGTGTATTATGAAGCATATAGTAATAGAAAAATCGCACAAAAAAGAGAAAGACAATTAAAAAGTGGCAAGGCACATATAGCATTAATAAAAAGACTAAAATAAAAAATGGGTGAAGACTCAAGTATCTTAGATAAAAAACCGAACAAGGAAGATAAAGTGTTAGATTCTGCTTTAAGGCCAAAAAATTGGTCTGATTATGTTGGACAAAGCAAAATTAAGGAAAATATAAAGATTATTATAACAGCAGCAAAGCAAAGAAGCCAGTCTCCAGACCATTTATTGTTTTACGGCAACTCCGGACTGGGAAAAACCACGCTGGCGCATCTTGTTGCCCAAGAAATGGGAAAAGAAATAAAAATTTCAGCGGGACCCGCAATTGAAAGGGCCGGAGATTTGGCTGCAATTTTAACAAACCTGTCAGAGGGAGATGTTTTGTTTTTAGATGAAATACACCGCATCAGCACAACAGTTGAAGAATATCTTTATCCTGCCATGGAAGACTATAAATTAAATTTAATTTTAGGAAAAGGGCCAATGGCAAGGACCATGGAATTAAAACTGCCCAAATTTACATTGATAGGGGCTACAACAAGGCCCGCTTTATTGTCTTCTCCATTAAGAAGCCGCTTTGGGGCTATTTTCCAATTAAATTTTTACAGCCATGACGATATGAAAAAAATAATTAAGAGGTCTTCTGAGCTTTTAAATATTAAAATTGAGCCCGAAGCTTTAGAAATAGTTGCCAAGCGCTCCCGCTTTACTCCCAGGGTGGCCAACCGGCTTTTAAAAAGAGTAAGAGATTTTGCGCAGGTGCAGGGCAATGGCATAGTCACAAAAGAGATTACAGAACACGCGTTAAATTTTTTGGAAGTAGACAAAATGGGATTGGAATCTGGCGACAGAAAAATTTTGTTAGCGCTTATTGAAAAATTTAATGGCGGGCCTGTGGGACTGCAATCTTTGGCTGCAGCTTCTATGGAAGAAGAAGACACAATTTTGGATATTTACGAGCCGTATTTAATGCAATGCGGTTTTATTGAAAGAACTCCAAAAGGCAGAGTCGCCTCCCGCCTCGCCTACGAGCACCTCGGCATTAAACAAAGAGGGAGCGGAAACCAAAACCAATTAATCTAATAGACCTGCTGCTTAAGCTCTTCCATAATCGTCAGCAAGGCGTATTATATCTTTTTCATTATGAAAACCAAATGTAAGTTCCACAATAACGGCATTTGTCAGAGCTTTAATGCGATGCGCCTCTTTTTTCCTAATGAAAATTAATTTTTGAGAAGTTAATGTATAAATTTTATTACTCCTCTCCGCTTGAACCTTGCCTTCGGCAACAATCCACAACTCACTGCGTTTTGTATGCCGTTGCAGGCTTAATCTCTGGCCCTTTTTTACAACAATTATTTTAAGATGCCATTTACCTTTGCTCTCTGCTAAATCATAGAACTTCCCCCATGGCTTCTTCGTAATATTATTAAGACATTTCATGTTAATTTTGTTTTTATTATTCCTCAACAATAAAAATACAGCGCGGATGAAGTTTTAAAAAAGAAGCTGGAATCTGCGGATTAATTTTTGTCTTTAAAACTTGGCTGATAATCTCCTTTTTATTTTTCCCCGCTAATAAAATAATTTTTTTTGCTTCTAAAATTGTAGCAATGCCCATTGTAAAAGCAAATTTTGGGACTTCCTTTTTTAATTCAAAAAAACGGGCGTTGTCTTTTCTTGTTTGTTCTTTTAATTTTATCAAACGCGTTCTGCTCTTTAATAAAGAGCCGGGTTCGTTAAAAGCAATATGGCCATCTGCGCCTATGCCTAAAATCTGCAAATCAATTCCGCCGGCTTTTTTAATTTCTCTTTCATATTTTGCGCACTCTTCTTTTTTATTTTTTGCAACCCCGT
>Ga0155102_151_pt1 | contig 7354 bp, 7 predicted proteins | sample RifCSPhighO2_01_FD_106070 | JGI IMG/M metagenome (GOLD analysis project Ga0155102, IMG submission 106070) | Candidatus Staskawiczbacteria bacterium RIFCSPHIGHO2_01_FULL_36_16
AGCGAAGGCGTTTTATTTGCCTTGCCCTTAATTTATTTTTACAAAGCATTCCCATCACAGCTTTTCTTAAAACCTCTTTCGGGCCTCTTTTAATTAAAAATTCTTTCAATGTTGCCTGCTTCATATTGCCCAAATATCCCGTAAAATGAAAATAATTTTTATTTTCAAGCTTGTTTCCGGTAAATTTCATTTTATCAATATTTTTTACCACAACTGTATCCCCTACATCTTTATAAGGAACGAAATTTGGTTTGTTTTTTCCTCTCAACAAAACAGCGACCTCAACAGCCAATCTGCCTAAAGATTTATTTTCTGCATCTAATATATGTATTTTTCTTTCTATTTTTTCCATTTTCTATTTAATCAATTCTATTATTACCATTTTTGCCCCGTCTGAATCGCGCGGGCCTAATTTTAAAATTCTTGTATATCCGCCGTTTCTGTCTTTATATTTTGGAGCAATTTCTTCAATTATTTTTTTTAATGTCTTGGGGTTAAGAGTTTTTAATAAAATCCTTCTGCTGGCAATATCATTTTTTTTAGCCCTTGTGATATGTTTTTCGGCTATGGGCCTCAATTCTTTAGCTTTAGCCTCTGTGGTTTTAATTTTTTCGTAAATAAAAAAATTATTGGTCAAAGACCTTAACAATGCTTTTCTCGGCCCCTTTTTCATTGATAATTTTCTGCCTTTAAATCTTTTGCGCATTGCTAAATTGCTAAATTGCTAAATTGCTAAATTAACGTTGCCGTCGGTTTAACAATATAACAATTTGACAATGTGACAATTTATTCTGACTTTATTTCAAAACCAAGTTTTTTGATTTTTCTTTTTATTTCTGAAATTGCTTTTTCTCCCATACCCTCTAATTCCGTTAAAGTCTTTTCTGATTTTCTTAAAATCCCGCCCACTGTTTTTATATTATTTTTTAACAGGGCGTTAAGCGTTCTGCCTGTAAATTTTAAATCTTCAACGCTGATTTGCGCCGCATCTGATGTTTTTTCTTTTTCATCGCCTGAAGCTTCTTTTTTTCCGGACCCTGTTGCCTTTCCTTCAAAAATTATATTAAAATGTTTTATCAAAATGTCAGAAGCTTCAAAAAAAGCTTCTTCCGGAGTAATAGTGCCGTCAGTTTCTATTTCTAAGCTCAACTTATCAAAGTCTGTCCTGTCTCCTACGCGCATATTTTCAACCTGAAAGTTTGTATTTTTAATAGGAGTATAAATGGCGTCTGTGGCAATTACTCCTATTTCTGTTTTTTTTGTTCCGGATGAGGGCGATACTGCCTTATTTTCAAACTGGGTTTTTCTTTGGTCTTTGGGTTCATAACCTAATCCTTTTTGAACATGTATTTCTATTTCAAGCTCTGTTTTTTTATCTGTTATTGTGGCAATGTGCGTATCTGGATTAACAAGTTCCACCTGCGAAGGAATTTTAAAATCAGACCCTTTCACCTCTTTTTCTCCTTTAATTTTAAGTTCTATTTTGTAAGCATCCCCTTCATGTATTTTAAACCTTAATTTTTTCAGGTTTAAAAGAATTATTATCCCGTCCTCCAAAATTCCCTGCATTGTCGAAAATTCATGAGGAGCGCCCTTTATCTTAACCTCTGTTATCGAAGCCCCCTCTAAAGACGAAAGCAAAACCCTTCTTAATGCGTTCCCGATAGTAACGCCGTATCCCGGGTACAATCCTTCTATTTCAAAAACCGCTTGGTTTTTCTTTTTATGAATTACTTTTGGCGGTAATGGAAGTGGAATCATTTTGTTACTACGAAATTACTAATCAGTACTAATATACCAATATCGTATTAGTATATTAGTAAAAAATTCGTAATTTAGCAGTTTAACGTGAATAAAACTCGAAGATTGAAGAAATTTCCGCTGGAGCATTAACCTCTTCTAAATTTGGGTCCCCGACAGCTTTTGCTTCAAGTTTTTCTTTGTTTAAATCCAGCCAGATGGGCGCTTCATATCTTTTTAACTGCGTTGGCAGTTCTTTAAAAACTCCTTTCTGCTTTTTGTGCTCTTTTATTGAAATTATATCTCCTTTTTTGATAGCATAAGAAGGGATATTAACCGGCTTGCCGTTTATCAAAAAATAGCCGTGGGATACCATTTGCCTTGCCTGGGCTCTGGACTTTGCCATGCCTAAGCGAAAAATTACATTATCTAATCTTTTTTCTAATTTTTTAATAAATTCTTCGGCAACATTTTCAACTTTTCCCATTTTTTTTAAAGATTCTTCTGCATATCTTTTAAACTGCTTTTCTGAAAGTCCATACCATTTTTTAAGGGTTTGCTTCTCCTCTAATGATTTTTTAAACGCAGACGGCGAGCCTCCCCTTCTTTTCTTTTGGGGACCGGGAGCATATGCCCTTTTTATCATTGCGCATTTTTGCGAAAAACAGCGCTCTCCTTTCAAAAAGAGTTTCTGTCCCAAACGTCTGCAAGTTTTACATTGATCGTATCTCATAATTTCTTGCGAGAAATTTCCCTACGAAATTACGAATCTTTTACGAATATACTAATGCGTATTTGTATATTAGTATTGATTAGTAAATTAGTAGCCTTTAAACGCGTCTTATTTTTTTAGGTCTGCACCCATTATGCGGGATTGGAGTTACATCTTTAATAGATACAATATTTAACCCCTGAGAAACTAATGTTCTGACGGCAGATTCTCTGCCGGCTCCTATTCCTTTTATTAAAACTTCTATTTTTTCAACGCCTAATTTTTTACATATATTTACTATAGCTTCTGCTACTTTGGAAGCGGCAAACGAGGTAGATTTTTTGGTGCCCTTAAAACCAACTGCTCCGGCAGACTTATTAGCTAAAACCTGGCCCCTTTGGTTTGTAAGGGTCACTAAAGTATTGTTGTAAGAAGACGATACATATATCCTGCCTTCGCGCACCATTGCTATTGATTTAATCTTTGTTTCCTTTTCAACAGCTTTATCAACCTTATCTTTTTCTTTCATCAATTCTTCTTGATTTTCCTCTATAATATGTTTTTTCCCCATAAATTAAACGGCTAAATTGCTAAATGGTTATATTGCTAAATTGTCGTTTTCAATTATCAGTTTAACAATTTAACAGTTTGACAATATAAAAATCTAAGTAGGCGCTGCCGGCGGTTTGCGCCCAGAGCCCATTGTTTTTCTTACATTTCCCCTGACTGTTCTTGTGTTTGTTTTTGTTCTTTGTCCTCTCACCGGCAAACCCTTAGCATGGCGCATACCCCTCCAAGATCCAATATCTTTCAATCTTTTGATGTTTATCATAACTTGCCTTCTTAAATCCCCTTCAATTTTGTAATTTTTTTCAATTAATTCTTTTAAATCATTAATCTCTTTTGGAGTTAAATCCTGCGCCTTTTTATCTAAACCAATATTAAGTTCCTCTAAAATTTTCTTGCTCAAAGACCTGCCTATTCCGTAAATGTAGGTTAAAGATATCTCTATTCTTTTGTTTTCTGGGATATTTACTCCCGCAATTCTCGGCATCGTTCTTGAAACCTGAAACTTGAAACCTGAAACATTATATACTATTTTTGTTATGTTTCATGTTTTACGTTTCATGTTTTATGGCATTACCCTTGTCTTTGCTTGTGTTTGGGATTTTTTTTGCAAATAACATAAATCCGCCCCTCTCTCCTGACGATCTTGCAATCTTTACATATTTTTTTTATTGATGGCCTGACCTTCATTGTGCTATCTACAAAAATTATAAAAAAAATAAAATCTAAAATCTAAAAATTTTAGGTTTCTATCTTTTTAGTTTTTTTTATTTAAGCCGATAAACAATCCTGCCTTTTTTGCTATCGTACGGACTCATTTCTAACAAAACCCTATCGCCCGGCAGAATAGTAATTCTATTCATTCTCATCTTGCCGGAAAGAAATCCCATTATCTCATTGCCGTCATCTAATACTACCTTAAAAAAGGCATTTGGTAAAGCCTCTACCACTCTTCCTTCTTTTTTAATGGTTTGTTTATTTTTATTGTTTTTTTCCTCTTCTTGAGGCATCTTTTATATAATAGCAAATTAGATTATAAAGGTCAAGTCTATTCGAACTTCAATTCAATTTTAACCGCTTTTTGGCTTTTTGGAGATTTTGTCACCCAAAAAGGCCACAAATTAACTTTCACGCCGGAAATCTGGTCGCCTAAATTGTCTTTTACTGTTTCGTTTATCTGGTCTGCGCTTTTATTAATTAACAATGGCATTAAAAAATTTTTATCAATATTTTGGTAAACTCCTGACGAAAAATTTAGACTAAACGTCATTTTTCCTTTATCAATATCTGCTATTTTTGACGAATAATCTGTTTTAAAACTGCTGGCAAGCATTGTTTTTAAATCCGGCATTTGAGAAATAATATAATCTTTGGCAAATTTTTCTAAATCAGATTTTTTAAATGCTAAAGCTTTTGATTTAACTTGAACCTGGTATGTAAAATTGTCGGCAACTGTTCCTGATTTTGTTTCAGTTGAGGCCGAAATTACTTCAGAAGAAATTGCATCGTCTAATAATATATAATCTGACGGAATATTATCTCTTAATGAGGCTCCCGCTTCCGCTGTTAATTTTTTGGTTAAAGCGTCTTTTGCCTGAGAAATATCATCATCTGTAACTTTTTTAATTTTGCCCGCATAACCGCCTGTCATCGCATTAGAAGATTCTGCGTAAACGCTGTAATAATAAGCAGTGCCCGATAATTTAGGCACTGAAAAAGTGGCAGGACCTATGTTATACCCTTCTCCGCCTTCGGCAGCTTCCACTTTGACTTTAATTGACCCTGGCGTAACCTTGCTTCCGCTCTTTTTTCCAGCTGGTATAGTTACTCTTTGTAATGCAACAAAATATTTCCCGGAATCTGACAAAAAATGCGTGCCCACCTTCAAAGTAACGGGCGTTGGCGGGTCATATTTATTATAAATTGTAATTGTACCGGTTGCCTTGCCTTCATTTGATGCGTTTCCCGTAGCAGAAAATTCCTGGCTTTCTGTTTTTTCTTCTTGGAAATATTCAGCCGGTATAATATTTGAAGACAAATCAACTGCATCAGCAGATTTATCAGCTGTAATTGTCTGCTCAAAGCTTAACGTTTCTACTTTCGGCCAAATTTCTATATTGGCTCTTGGCAGTTTAAAAAATAAATATATTGCAGTTAAAACAACAACAACTCCGGCTCCCGCAGCAACTTTTCTCCAGGGGAAAAATCTTTCTTCTTTTGCGCGCGTTTGGCGTTTTTTTTCTGCACGCCCGGAACTACGCTGTTTTCCGTCTTTCAGAAATTCTTTTATATTGCTCTCTGTTTTGCGCGCCAGTTTTGGCGGCTTTATATCATATACTTTTTTTGGCATAATCCTGTAAATTTTAAATTTTAATTCAATTTTTAATGACTAAATGTTTAAATTTGAAAACCCGGCGGGTTTTATCCGCCAGCTGGCGGAATTTCAAATTGGATAATTTCAAATTGATTTCAAATTGTAAATTGTAAATTTCAAATTATTTTAGTATTGCTTTAATCCTTCGAACTCCTGCCGAAGAACTTTCTTCTTTTTGTATTTTAAAATTTCCTAAAATTCCCGTATTTTCAACATGCGGGCCTCCGCAAATTTCACGGCTAACTATATTGTCGCCAAAACCAATAGTATAAACCTTAACTTTTTCGCCGTACTTTGATTCAAAAACTCCCATAGCATTTAATTCTTTGGCTTTTTCCAAAGGCATTTCTTCGCAAACCACAGGAAGGTCTTTTTCTATTATACCATTTACAAAATTTTCTACATCTTTTATTTGTTCACCGGTCATTTTTTCAGAATGGGAAAAATCAAACCTTAATCTTTCAGAATTGATATTGCTTCCTTTCTGCGCAACATGCCCGCCCAAAACTTTCCTTAATCCAGCCAATAATAAATGGGCTGCTGTGTGCAGTTTTGTGGTTTCTTCGCTTGCATCGGCCAATCCTCCCTTAAACATTCCGGCCGAAGCTGTTTGCGACAATTCCTGATGTTTTTTAAATTCTTCTTTAAATTCTTCAATATTTATTGATATGCCTTTTTCTTTTGCCAGCTCTTCTGTAATTTCAATAGGAAAGCCATATGTCTGATATAAATCAAACGCATCTTTGCCTGAAATATTTTCCAGCTTTTCAAATTCCTTTAATCCGTTTTCTAATGTTTTTTCAAATTTTTCTTCTTCTGTTTCAAATTGCTTTAAAATAAAATCTTTTTTATTTTTTATTTCAGTATAAAAATCAGCATAAATTTCTGCTACGGCCGGATAAATTTTAATAATAAAATTTTCTTCAATTCCCAACTGCTTTCCATATCTTATTGCCCTTCTTATTAATCTTCTTAAAATATATCCTCTGCCTAAATTAGACGGTTCAATTTCAGAAGCTAAAAGAAAAGCCGACGTTTTAACATGGTCAGCAATAATTCTAAATGCTTTTTTACTTTGCCCGTCCGTAGCTTTATGCGAAGGAGGGTTTTCTTCGTATTTTTTGCCTGACAATTCCTCAATTTTTTCTATAATCGGCAAAAATAAATCTGTTTCATAAACATTTTCTTTTCCGTTCAAAACAGCTATTGTCCTTTCCAGCCCCATTCCTGTATCAACATTTTTTTGTTTAGCCGGAATATATTTTCCGTCTTCTGTTTTTACATACTGCATAAAAACGTCATTCCAAATTTCAACCCAATTTTTATCTTTTGGGTCAAATTCTTCGGGAGCTGACGTATCATTCAATTTCCAATAAAACATTTCTGTATCCGGACCGCATGGCCCTGTCTGCCCTGCCGGACCCCACCAGTTATCTTCTTTTGGCAAAAATGCAATTCTTTCTTTTTTAATTCCCAAACCTTCCCAAATTTCAGCTGACTCTTTGTCTTTTGGCGCGTCGTCATCGCCGGCAAAACAAGACACAGCCAATCTTTCTGCCGGAATTTTTAATTCTTTGGTTAAAAACTCATAACTCCATTTTATTGCGTCTTCTTTCCAATAACCTGCCCCGTTAGAAGTAGGCGAATCGTCGCCGTTAGTTCTAATGGGGTCTCCCAAAGACCAGTTACCCAGCATTTCAAAAAAAGTTAAATGAGTGTCGTCTCCAACCTCATCAATGTCCCCTGTTCTTATGCATTTTTGCGCGCTTGCCAATCTTTTTCCAGAAGGATGTTTTTCGCCCAATAAAAAAGGCACCAAAGGATGCATTCCGGCTGTGGTAAATAAAACAGTCGGGTCGTTTTCAGGAATCAAAGAAGCCGAGGGAATTATCTTATGCCCTTTTTTCTTAAAGAATTCCAAATACTTTGTCCTCAATTCTGACGACTTCATGATTTTATAA
>Ga0155102_127_pt1 | contig 6952 bp, 6 predicted proteins | sample RifCSPhighO2_01_FD_106070 | JGI IMG/M metagenome (GOLD analysis project Ga0155102, IMG submission 106070) | Candidatus Staskawiczbacteria bacterium RIFCSPHIGHO2_01_FULL_36_16
TGAAGGCGATGGCTATCCTGACAAAGTTACTTTGTTTGGATGGAAATGCAAAAGATGTTTTCTTTTGAAGCCTCGGCCAAAAGATTTTTGGGAGGGAAAAAAACATAAAGAGCATATGTTTTGCGAGCAATGCGGAGCAGAGATGCATTATCATGGACAGTTGTGTGTGGAGGGCAGTAATCGCCATATGATGTTGCATGTTTGCTCTCAGTGCGGGCATGAACAAGCGTGTGAAAATACTGGATGAAGAAAAAATATAGAGCTCAATGAGCTCTTTTTGTTTTTGGGTGAAAATGGTGTAAAATAAAAGAATGATAGAGATAAACAATCTTACTAATTTTCGTTTAGACAAGGAGTTATTCACAGGGATTGCAAAAAAAGTGCTAAAAGGCGAGAATAGAGAAACAGAAACATTGTCTCTTGCTTTTGTTTCAAAAGAAGAGATAAAAAAGCTGAATAAAAAGTTCCGCAAAAAGAACAAACCCACAGATGTTCTTTCCTTTGGATTAAATCAGGAAAATTTTTTGGGCGAGATTGTGATTTGCCCTGAAATTGTAAAGGAAAATTCTTTGAAATACGGTATTGATTTTAAAAAAGAAATGATGAGGGTTTTTGCGCACGGGATTTTGCATTTATTAGGACATGACCATCCCGACGAAGTCGAGGATCCTCGCCAAAGGCGGGACGAAAAATCAAAAAAACAGGCAGATATGATGGAAGAGAAAGAAATATCATATCTTTCTAAAATTTGAAATTTAAAATTTAAAATTAGTAATGAAGGGTAATATCGTTGCAGGTTTAGACATAGGGACAGGAAGTATCAAAGCTTTGGTGGCCCAAAGAACCAAAAAAGATTGGGAGGTTTTGTCATACGCTGAAATTCCTTCTTTTGGTTTAAGAAAAGGGGCTGTGGTAAATGCAGAGGAAACTTCAAAAAATGTGCAGATGATATTGTCTGGCATTGAAAGAGACTGCAACAGAAAAATAAATTCTGTTTTTGTTAATGTCGGCGGCAGCCGTCTTTATGTGATGCCCTCTGACGGAATAATTTCCGTTTCAAGGGCTGACCAAAGAATTTCAAAGGAGGATACAGAAAGAGTTTTGCAGGCAACCAGGGCTATTAATATGCCCCGCAATGATGAAATTTTAGATGTTGTGCCCAAGGAATTTATTATTGACGACCAAAGAGGCATAAAAAATCCGGTTGATTTAACCGGCATAAGATTGGAAGCAAAAGTGCTTTTGCTTTGCATTTTTTCTCCTGACTTTTTAAAGCTCACGCAGTCTGTTTTAAATGCAAAAATTCAGATTGACGACGTAATTCCTTCTCCTTTGGCGGCAGCCAACGCAGTATTAACTCCTCAGCAAAAAGAGCTGGGCGTAGCTTTAATTGATATTGGAGCCAGCGCCACAAGCTTAGCTGTTTTTGAAGAAGGAGATTTAATACATCTTGCTGTAATGCCCATAGGTTCAGCTAATATAACTAATGATATTGCAATAGGCCTTAAAATAGATGTGGCTATGGCAGAGTCCATAAAAAAACAGCACGGCACGTGCATGTTAGTTTCAAGAGAAAGAGAAAATAAAAAATCCGGAGTCAAAAAAATAGAAATTTTTGAAAAATCGTCTTCGCTGTCATTTACAAAAAAAAATATAGTAGATATTGTAGAACCAAGGGTTTCAGAGATTTTGGATTTGGTGCAGAAAGAATTAAAAAAAATTAATAAGCAGCAGCAGCTGCCCGGCGGAATTGTTTTGACGGGCGGAGGAGCAAAACTTCCGAAGATAAAAGAACTTGCAAAAGAAACTTTAAAGCTTTCCTGTGAAATAGGAATTCCAAAAGGCATTACAGGCGTTCAGGAAGACCCTTCTTTAGCTACTGTTACGGGTTTGGCATTAGAAGGGGTTGATTTTGAGCAAGAAGCGGGTATACTGGGACTTACCAAGGGGTGGAGGTCTAAAATTGTAAAATTTTTTAGGCATCTTATTCCCTGATAATATAGCGGCACTAATATCCGAATTACACCCGAATATCCCGAATAATAGAAAAAATATTCGGATGGGCGCATTCGGATTTCGCGAGGCTTCAGCCGAGCGGGCGCTATTCGCATGCTATGAATCCCAGTATAAAAGTAATAGGAGCGGGCGGCTCCGGTTCTAACACAATTTCGCGCATAGCCAAGTTTAACGGCAAAGGAGTTGAATTAATTGCCATAAACACTGATGCGCAGGCTTTGCATTTTTGCCGTTCTGAAAATAAAATTTTAATCGGTAAAAATACCACACGGGGTTTGGGCGCGGGCATGGATGTTAATTTGGGCCAGCTGGCAGCAGAAGAAAGCAAAGAAGAAATTGCGGAAGGCCTGAGGGGGGCAGATATGGTTTTTATTACATGCGGGCTGGGAGGGGGCACCGGGTCTGGGGCTTCTCCAGTTATAGCTGAAATTTCAAAAAATATGGGCTGCCTTACAATAGCTGTTGTCACAATGCCTTTTTCTTTTGAAGGAGAACAAAGACAAAAAATTGCAAAGTCGGCTTTGGAAAACTTGAAAGACAAGGTAGATTCTATTTTAGTTATATCCAATGATAATCTTTTAAAAATAATTGACGAAAAAACAACAGTATCTAATGCCTTTATTTTGTGCGATGAAATTTTGCATCAGGCGGTGGGAGGCATAACAGATTTAATTTTAGTCCCAGGTATCATAAATATAGATTTTGCTTCGGTAGTTTCTGTTTTAAAAAATTCAGGCCGCGCTCTTTTTGGCGTGGGCAGAGCTGCAGGCGAAAATAGGGCCGTAGAGGCGGCAGAAAAAGCCATCAACTCTCCTCTGCTGGATTTTTCAATAAAAGGCGCAAAAAGCGTTTTATTTTCAGCTTTTGGAAATGATATAACTTTAAATGAAATTTCAAAATCAGCTGAAACTATTACAAAAAACGTTGATTTAAAAGCTAAGATAATTTTTGGGGCAGTTAAAGACAATAATTTAAAAAAAGGGGAGATTAAAATTTCTGTAATTGCAACAAATTTTTGAAAGTGTTGCGGAAAAATAAGGATTTATGGTTCAATCCTGACAAAAAATGCCGTAAAAAAGCGTTTTTTTTGTTGCAAAATCGCAAAAGTGGGGCGAATCCTTAAGTTTTCCACAGGAATGCGCTTATAACGGGATTTGACATGCTTTTTAAATAAGATAAAATGTAGTAATGTGATGGGCTTTCGGCTCAAAAATTTTGGGGCTAAAAAATTTTTGAGCGAAAAGTTTGGTCAAGGCATAGGCCCTTTTTTTATCCCTAAATTATATCTTAAAATTTGAAATAAATATAATTAATTTCATAAAGTTTGACTTCCGTTTTTAAAAGTTGAATTTCTACTACATGGTATGTCAGAAGAAACAACAAAAATAGAAAACCACATTAAAAAAGTCCAGAAAAGAGATGGAAGGATTGTTGATTTTAATCAGGAAAAAATAGCAAATGCCATACACAAAGCCATTGTTGCCGCAAATCAGGGAGACGGCAGAGAATCAAAAAAAGTGGCTGAAAAAGTTGTTCAGCTTTTGAACCACAGATTTAAGGAGGGTGAAATTCCAACTATAGAACAGATACAAGACATTGTTGAGGAAGCATTAATTTTAGAAGACTTAGTTGATACAGCCAAAGCATATATTTTATATAGGGACCAGAGAAGAAGCATCCGTGAAGCTTCAAAAGCAGTTGACGAATCTTCAGAAAAAATAGACAGCTATTTAAAAGAAATTGACTGGCAGGTTAAAGAAAATGCCAATATGACATTTTCTTTGCAGGGATTGAACCAATATGTGGGTTCTTATATATCAAAAAAATACTGGGTTAATAAAATTTATCCAAAAGAAATAAGAGATGCGGCAATTAACGAAGATTTTCACATTCATAATTTAGAGCTGCTCGCCCCTTATTGCGCGGGCTGGGACTTGTATGATTTTCTTGTCAAAGGGTTTGGGGGAGTATCAGGAAAAATAGAATGCAGGCCTCCAAAACATTTTAGGACAGCTTTGGGTCAGCTGGTAAATGTTTTGTTTACCTTGCAGGGCGAAACAGCGGGAGCTAATGCTGTTTCAAACTTTGACACGCTTTTAGCCCCCTTTATCAGATACGACAACTTAAATTATAAACAGGTGAAACAGGCAATGCAGGAATTTTTATATAACTGCATGGTGCCTACGAGAGTTGGTTTCCAGACGCCGTTTTTAAATGTTTCTTTAGATATTAAGCCCCCGTCATTCTTGGCGAAACAGCCGGTAATTATCGGCGGTGAAGTTCAAAATGAAACATATGGGGAGTTTCAGCCGGAAATAGATATGTTCCTTAAAGCCTTTTATGAAGGATTAATGGATGGAGATGCTTCGGGCAGGCCGTTTACTTTCCCGATTCCCACAGTTTCAATAACCAAAGATTTTGATTGGGATAATCCAAATCTTATTTCTATGTGGGAGGCAACGGCAAAATACGGCATAAATTATTTTTCTAATTTTATCCATTCGGATATGAATCCCGAAGATTTCCGTTCAATGTGTTGCCGTTTAAGATTGTCAAATAAAGAACTTTATATGAGAGGCGGCGGTTTGTTTGGGTCTCAGCCCCTAACCGGGAGCATAGGCGTGTGCACCGTTAATTTGCCGAGAATTGGATATTTGTCTAAAACCAAAACAGAATTTTTTAGCAAGCTGGAGCATTTAATGGATTTGGCAAAGGAAAGTCTGGAAATTAAAAGAAAGGCTTTGGAAGACTTTATGGGAAAAGGGCTTTTCCCGTATTCAAGGCATTATTTAGAAGGTGTCAAAAAAATGAGAGATTCATATTTTGGAAACCATTTTTCAACAATCGGAATTTGCGGGATGAACGAAGCTTTGCTTAACTTTTTGGAAGAAGACATCACAACTCCGAAAGGCAGAAAATTTGCGATTGAGATTTTGGATTTTATGAGAGAAAAAATGATCCATTTCCAGGAAGAAACGGGAAATTTGTATAATTTGGAGGCAACTCCCGCTGAAGGCACTTCTTACAGGCAGGCAAAAACAGATAAGGAAAAATATCCTGATATTATCACAGCCGGCACCGCAGAGGTTCCTTATTATACAAATTCAAGCCAATTGCCGGTCGGATTTACAGAAGATATTTTTGAAGCCCTGGGCTTGCAAGACGACCTTCAAAAAAAATATACCGGGGGCACTGTTTTGCACCTGTTTTTGGGAGAAAAAATTTCTGACCCGAATATGGCAAAAAATTTGGTAAAAAAGATTTTTGAAAAGTACAGCCTTCCTTATATCACATTAACTCCCACTTTTTCAATTTGTCCTACGCACGGTTATCTGTCAGGCGAACATTTTGAATGCCCGCAATGCACGGTAAAACAGCCTTGCGAGGTTTATTCAAGGGTTGTTGGATATATAAGGCCTGTTCAGCAGTGGCATAAGGGCAAGCGCCAGGAATATGGAGACAGAAAGGAGTTTGTTGCGCCGGGACAATTAAATGAAGTGTTAGAAAAGACGGAAGATAAAGAAGCGGCAAAAGCAGAAATATAAAGAAATCAGCCTCTTTAAAAAGAGGCTGATTTAAATTTTTTTTATGATTATTGCGGGTTTGCAAAAAACAACCCTAATTGATTATCCTGGCAAACTGGCATGCACGGTTTTTTTGGCAGGATGCAATTTTAGATGCCCCTGGTGCTATTCTTCAGAGCTTGTTTTACCCTTAAAAATTGCAAAACAGCCGAGGATTTCTGAAAAAGAATTTTTGGATTTTTTGAGAGAAAGACAAGGTTTATTAGAGGGAGTTGTGGTTTGCGGTGGAGAACCTACAATAAATAAAGATTTGCCTAAATTTATAGAAAGAATAAAAAATTTGGGATATAAAGTAAAATTGGATACAAACGGTTCAAACCCGGAAACGTTAAAAGATTTGGTAAATATAGGGTTAATAGATTATGTTGCTATGGACATAAAATTAAATCCAAAATCCAAAATCCAAAATCCAAAATTAACATATCAAAGTATCATGGGCGAGGGAATAAAAATTGAGGATATTGAAGAAAGCGTCAGGTTTCTAAAATCAGGAAAAATAGATTGGGAATTTCGCACAACCGTGGTGCCGGGCGCGCATTCAAAAGAAGATTTTTTAGAAATTGCTAAATGGATAGGCGGGCATAGTGTAAAATACTATCTGCAGAATTTTAGGCCTGAAAAAACCATTGACCCTGAATTTGAAAGTTTAAAACCGTATAAAGAAGAGTATCTAAAAGAAATAGCAGAAGAAATCTCTCCTTATTTTAAATTTTGCGGTTTAAGATAGATGACGAGTTCTAAAATACTTTTTTATCTCAGTATTTCGTTTATTATCGGAATATTTATAAGCTCAATAGTAAAAATTCCCCAGATTTTTTTGTGGGGTTTTTTATTTTTGGGTCTTTTGGTAATCATTACTTCTTTGTTTTTAAAGAGAGATTATTTGATAATAATCGGTTTTTGTTTTTTATTTTTATTGTTAGGAGCTGTCCGCCTTCAGATTTCCGAATTTAATGTTGAAAATAATGAGTTGAGAAAATTTAATGATAAGGGACAAATAACTTTAACCGGCAAAATTTTCAGAGAGCCGGATATCAGAGACAATTCCCAAAAATTAAAAATAGAAATTTACCCGGTTAAATCCGCCGAAGGCAGTGTTCCGCCGAAGGCGGAACAATTTAACTGGGTGAAAAATCCATTAGACGTAGTTTTAGTGACAACAAGCAGATACCCGGAATATAATTATTTAGATCAAATAAAAATTACAGGAAAATTAGAAACGCCGAATGAAACAGAAGATTTCAGTTATAAAAATTATTTGATGAAAGACGGCATTTATTCTGTGATGAATTTTCCCAAAGTTGAATTATTGGAAAAAGAAAAAAACGAAGGCCCGTCCTTCGTAGTTTACT
>Ga0155102_150_pt1 | contig 5643 bp, 6 predicted proteins | sample RifCSPhighO2_01_FD_106070 | JGI IMG/M metagenome (GOLD analysis project Ga0155102, IMG submission 106070) | Candidatus Staskawiczbacteria bacterium RIFCSPHIGHO2_01_FULL_36_16
GTTAAAGTGCTATAATAAAATAATTTAATGCAATGGAAAATAGGGCTGAAAAAAAATATATTGAAATAATGCAGAAAAAAACGGGGGAAGAGAGGTTAAAAATCGCAATGGATTTGCGGAATTGCTTTAAAATTAGCAGAATGCGGGATAAAGCACTATAATCCGAATATTTCAAAAAAAGAATTAAAAATCTCCTTGCAAAAAAGAATTTATGGATCTGGTTTCCCTTTTGAAAATAGTAAAAAGACGGCTGGATAAATCAAGTATTTCTTATATGGTTTCTGGCGGCATTGCCGTAAGTTTTTGGGGGTTTCCCAGAACAACCCATGATATTAATATAGTTATTGAAGCTGAAGAAAAAGACAAAAATAAGATAATAAAACTTTTTGAAAAAGATTTTTATATTTCCGATGAAGCGGTGGAAGAAGCGATTAAGAATAGATTTACTTTTAATGTCATTGATAATAAAAGCGGCTTAAAAATAGATTTTTGGCTCATAAAAAGAGACGCCTTCGGCAAATCAGAATTCAGCAGAAAAATTAGAAGAAAAATGTTTTGTGAGAACATTTATATAATTTCACCGGAAGACCTTATCTTGTGCAGGCTGATAGGATTTGAAGAGACAAAATCAGACCGCCTCTTGCAGGACGCTAAATCAATTTTGCAAACCTCGAAAGTCAATATGGATTATGTAAAAAATTGGGCAGAAAAACAGGGGACTTTAGAAATTTTAAATAAATTATTAAAATAATTAACATCTTACATTTATAAAAGCTTTTAAAATTGTAAGACATAATTTTATGCAAAATCAAAAAGGCATTTTCCCGCCGCAGCGGGATCACGCCAGAGGCGTGACAACTATAGCGGGCATTACAATTTTTGTTGTTGTGGCAGTTTTCGCCTTTGGCGGAGTTTTTGCCTATGAATACTATCTTAAATCCCAAATCCCAAACCCCAATGACCAACAAAATCTTAATAACCAAAATCAAACTGCCTGCACAATGGAGGCAAAAGTTTGCCCCGATGGGTCTTCTGTGGGCCGTACCGGCCCTAATTGCGAATTTACCGAATGCCCGGACCAAACCGCAGGCTGGAAAACATACACAAATAGTGAATATGGTTTTGAGTTTAAATATCCAAGAGATTACAAATCACAAGAAATACCAACGGATAGTCCCACGGGTTTAAGCATAAATTTACCGCGCGGAAATACTATTGTGCACGAGATAAACAACGCGATAATAAATATTAATTTACCGGATGATTGCATGTTTAGTTCAAGCGCATTAGAGGATAAAAATATGTTGTCGTTTATAGAAACAAAAAAAATAAAAGGAATAAATTTTTATCATTATATAAATTATAAGTCAATGTCAGAATATCTAGGGGGATATTGTGGAATGTCTGCTGGGTGTTGGTATCATGATATTTATAGAACTTTTTATAATGGCAAATGCTACGAAATGGCATACGATCGATCAGACCGCGTGTTTTATGGCGTAGACGAGTATAGAGGCGCTACGCAAGAGGAAATGAATGTCCCAGAAGTTTTTGATCAAATAATGTCCACTTTTAAATTTATAAATTAATTATTTAAATGGCTAAAGATAAAAATAATAATAAAAATAAAAACGGAAACGGGAAAAACGGAAAAGAGTTGAAAAAAAATCCGGTTTTGGCTCAATGGACAAAAAAATGGATAAAAGCAATTTTGATGTTTTTAGTTGCGATTATTATTGTTTTATCTTTTCCTGTCTTTGATAAAGCAGGGGCTGCCGGCAGATTTTTTATGATGGCTTCTGAATTTTTGGTTGGAAAGGCGCTTTATACAATTCCTTTGTTTTTGTTTGTGGCAGGACTGATATTTTTAAAATCAAAGAAAAAAGGCAGAAATCTTGCAATGCTTTTGGCAATTATTATTTCAATTGTGGGCATTGCAGGAATTTTAGCCGTAAAAGATATTTCAGTTGCGTCCGGCGGGTGGATAGGCTATCTTTCGGCAAAATTATTTGCCGGGCTTTTTGGAATTTTAGTCGCTAATATTATTTTTGGCGCAATTTTATTGATTGGCTTGTTTATATTTTTGCAGTTTATATGGCAGGAAATTCCAAAAGAAAAATTGGAGGAGGAAAAAAGGCCCTCATTTGTGCTTAACAGGCCTGAAAATGAAAATGTAAAAATAAAAGGCGTTGTTGAAGACAAACAGGAAAAGCCATCGCCCGCCCAAAACAGAATATCTTTATTCAGAAGAGGGGGAATGGATGACCAGCCCGAAAAAAAAGAAATCAGAAAATCAGATTCTCCGCCAAAAGGAGCTTATATTTTGCCTCCTTTGGATTTATTGCAGAAAAATGAATCAGCCCCCACATCTGGAAATATAAAAGAGAACTCAATGATAATTAAAAATACCCTTGATAATTTCGGCATTCCAGTTGAAATGGCGGAAGTAAACGTTGGTCCCACTGTTACTCAATATGCCTTTAAACCGGCTGAAGGCGTAAAGCTTTCAAAAATTACAACTTTATCAAATAATCTGGCGCTGGCTTTGGCGGCCCACCCGATAAGAATTGAAGCTCCTATCCCGGGAAAATCTTTAGTGGGAATTGAGGTGCCAAATAAAGTAAGGTCAACAGTCACTTTAAGAAATCTGCTTTCGCATCCTAACTGGCAAAACTCAACCAGCCCGTTGTTTGTGGCTTTAGGACGCAATGTTTCAGGAGCGCCGGTTTACGCTGACATTACAGAAGGTCCGCATATTTTGGTGGCGGGAGCTACGGGAACCGGAAAAACTATATTTTTAAATACTTTGATTTTGAGTTTGCTTTACAAATGCACTCCGGACAATTTAAGGATTATTATGGTTGACCCGAAAAGAGTTGAATTCCAGAATTATAATGATATTCCGCATCTTTTGTGCCCTGTGATTTATGACGCCACAAAAACAATAAATGCTTTGCAATGGCTTACCCACGAAATGGAAAGGAGATTTGAAATTTTTTCTGAAGTGCCCGCAAGAAATCTTGCCACTTATAATCAGAATAAATCTGTGATAGCTTCAGGGCTTCAGCTTCCATATATTGTTTTTGTGGTTGATGAGTTAGCTGACTTAATGGCGGTCAAAGGCAGGGAAATAGAGGCCGGAGTTGTAAGATTAGCCCAGATGGCAAGAGCTACGGGAATCCATCTTGTGTTAGCTACCCAAAGGCCGTCTGTTGAAGTTATTACGGGATTAATCAAAGCCAATGTGCCGACAAGAATTACCTTTCAGGTCTCTTCGCAGGTTGATTCAAGGACTGTTATAGATACTTCCGGAGCCGAAAAATTATTGGGAGCAGGAGATATGCTATTTTCATCGGCAAAATCAGCTAAAATAAGCAGAATTCAGGGTCCTTATGTTTCAGAAAAAGAAGTTAAAAAAGTATCAGAGTTTATTGCAGAACAGGCAAAAAAAGTTGAAGAGCCCCAATCTGTTTTGGTGCAGAATTTAAAAAATGCGCTAGAACGGCAAGACGCAAAAGAATCAGCTGTCAGCGGAGAATTTTTTGGAGACGAAGACCCGCTATTCAACGATGTTAAAAAAATAGTTTTAGAAACGCAAAAAGCTTCGGCGTCATTTTTGCAAAGAAGATTAAGAATCGGCTACTCCAGGGCAGCTCGGTTAATTGATATGTTAGAAGAACAGGGAATTGTGGGTCCAGCTGACGGAGCAAAACCAAGAGAGGTTTTTGCTGACAATAAGGGAGATGCAACTAAGGCGAGACTAATTCCCGGCGGAGGATTAGACGAATCAGAAGAGCCATCTGACGATGGCGGCTGGCAAAAAGTTTAAAAAAGCAAGGTCACAATTTGTGACCTCAAAAATATGCCACAAAATTTAATCATAATTCCGGCAGAAAGAATAGTTAGCAAAATTTATATTATACGAAATAGGAAGGTTATGCTTGATAAAGATTTGTCTGAGCTCTATGGCGTAAAGACAAAATCTCTGAATTTAGCAGTGAAGAGAAATCTCAAAAGATTCCCAGAAGACTTTATGTTTAAACTAAGTAAAGAAGAGTTTAAAAACTTGAGGTCACAAATTGAAACCTCAAGTTGGGGAGGAACAAGATATGAACCCCTTGTTTTTACGGAGCAAGGAGTAGCTATGCTCGCCAGTGTTTTAAATAGCACCAGGGCGATTAATGTGAATATTCAAATTATCAGAACTTTTGTAAAAATTAGAGAACTTTTGGCAACAAATGAGGCCCTACAAAGAAAAGTAATAGAGATGGAAAGAAAATATGATGGAAAAATAAAAGAAGTTTTTGATACTATCGGACTTTTATTATCTGATAAAATTAAGCCCAAAAAAGAAATAGGATTTAAGTAATTTAAAATTAACATTTACTGAATTAATTCAGTAACAAAAAATATGCAAAAAGAAAAAGGTGTTTCAATTATAATCGGTGTAATGATTATTGTTGTTGCGGCAGTTTTGTTATTCGGTGGAGTTTTTGCATATCAGTATTTTGTAATACCAAAAGCAAATAATCAACAACAAAACCCAACTGCTTGTACAGAAGAGGCAAAAGTTTGCCCCGATGGGTCGTCAGTCGGCCGTGCCGGCCCTAATTGCGAATTTACCGAATGCCCGATTGTAGACGAAACCGCCGGCTGGAAAACATACAAAAACGAAGAATACGGATTTCAGATAGATTATCCATTAAATTGGAAAGTTGTAGAAAATACCGTTGATAATGGAGAAAAAGGTTGGTGGTTCTGTCCTAACAATGAGAATGTACCATGTCCTTCTGGCTCGGAAATATTTACTTTTAGCAGAGAAATTAAGGCAGGGGAGGGAAATTATGAAAACAGACACTCCTTTGGTGCAAAGAATGGAAAATATTTTTATTCGTACTTAAATGATTTTCCAGTAGAAAGGCAAATAGATGCTGAGATATATTCTAAAATGCTTTCTACTTTTAAATTTACAACGCCGACAAACCAAACCGCCGGCTGGAAAACATACACGAATAGTGAATATGGTTTTGAATTTAAATATCCAAGCGAATATACTTTCTATGATTCAGGACTCGGAAACGCGATTTTTGCAGTTAGTTTGCAAAGGCAAAATCAATTTTCTTTTAGCACGCGTATCTATTTGAGAGATGGAAAAACAATCAACCAATGGATTTCACAAGATGTCGGTTCAGATGGAGTATCACATTACAGCACATTTGTTAAAAACATAAACGTGGATGGAACTAACGGTATTATAGCAATTCCTGTTATAGTCATGGGTGGTAAAAATTATTATACTGCTATTTTTCCGAAGGACAATTATATGTTTGAGATATTAATTACTTCTGAATTTTCTAAAACTCCCCAAGAAACTATTTCCTTATTGGATCAAATTATTTCCACTTTTAAATTTACAAAATAAAAAATAAGATTATGGCAAAAGACAAAAAAGACCCTCCTTCGCATAAAGCTACGGAAGGGCAAGTAAAAAAGGAAAATAAGGCGATACAGAATGCGGTTGATGAAATTAAAGAAAGGTTTGGCGAGGGGGCGATTATGACAATGCGCGAAATACATGCAGTTAATGTTGATGTGGTTCCCACGGGCTCAATTGCAATGGATCTGGCTTTGGGCGTCGGCGGA
>Ga0155102_105_pt1 | contig 5569 bp, 9 predicted proteins | sample RifCSPhighO2_01_FD_106070 | JGI IMG/M metagenome (GOLD analysis project Ga0155102, IMG submission 106070) | Candidatus Staskawiczbacteria bacterium RIFCSPHIGHO2_01_FULL_36_16
TCTTTAGTATCCGTAATTGTATCAAGTTCGGCTCCTTCGTTCATCAAAAAAATTACTACCCTATGCTTTGCTTTCAAAGCAGTAATGGCAAAACGAAATGCGTTCCAAATGTGTTCTGGTTTATTAGATTGTAAAATTATGCCAATTTTCATATTTAACACATTATTGATTAATTAATTATTATTTTACTAAAATAAGCTGGCTCTAAATTTTAATTATTGTTCTGGCGTGAAACAACAATAACCGATTTTATCACAATCATCTTTCATTTTTTTCCAAACGCCATTTTCTTCAATAACTTCTAAAGCAGTGGGATACAGAATATTATTCTCTTTAAAAATGTGGTCTCTCAAAATCATAATAATAAATTTAGCCACTGTATCTAATCTTTTCTTAAAATCGTCAAAATCTATTTTTGAAATTTCACCCGTTAACTTTTTGAGTTCTTTTTTATATCTTCTCAAGTCCTCATGTTCCATCACCATCACTTGCGGAGGGCCAAAGACCCCTCTCTTCTCTATCTCCGGGAAAAGAACCTTCTCCTCTCTTTGATGATGCGGCTCAGCAGCCGCTAAATGCTCTGCAATATTTTTTAATAACTCAAATTCCCCTTGGTTATCCTTATGACTTCTCATTTTTTGAATTTTTTGATTGGTTTTCTCTAATTTATCTAAAAAATCTAAAATTATCTCATGCTCTTTGATTAAAGTATCAATAACATGCCCCGGCTCGAGAACCGATTTCATCTGTCCCAAATTATCATCTAAAAGCTCTAAATGAGCAGAACATAGGTGCCTTAAATCTTCCGGCGCCAAACCGGCATCAATCAGTTTCTGCTCCGCCGCTGATAGTTCAGCCGGATCAATAGTTGATAAAAAGTCTTTAGCTGCTTGTTTGATTTCAGCTGAATTTTCGCCGACGTTCAACCGTTTCAAAATGCCGGTTAATTGTTGTATTTTTTTCTTATTCATATATTCATGTTTTTTATATATATGATTTAAATTTTTACCAAAAAAAATTTTCAACTATTATATTCCGCTTTTTGACCCCTAAATTGAGCAAATGTTTTTTAACATATCTCTCCATTATCGTTGGTCCGCAGATATAAAATAAAGAGTTATCCATGTTTCCAACATATTTTTTAATCAAATTCTTGCCAATATAACCGTTTTCGTATCCTTCTTGAAAAATGGTCTCGTTGCTTAACACATATATTTTTCTAAACCATTGTTCTTTGATACTGTCTAATTCTTCTTTGGAAATTATTTCCTCCTTTGTCTTCACGCCATAAAGTAAAAGAATATTTTTATTTTTTTTATTAAATAAATTGTCTCCTATCATGCTCAAAAATGGGGCAACCCCGACTCCTCCGGCAATGAAAACAACGTCTTTGTCGCTGTTTCTTAAGGTAAAAGTGCCGAAGGGTCCGTCTATGATAACTTCTTCTCCTTTTTCTAGTTCAAATGCCGTTTTCGTGAACCTTCCCGTATTTTTTATGGTAAAACGCAAATCTTGTTCGTGAGGGGAGCTTGATATGGTAAATGGATGCCTGGCATGCAATTTATTTTTATTCAATCTTAGAAAACAAAACTGCCCCGCCTTGAATGTAGCTCTTTTTTTTGGCCTTACCACCAATGTAAATATGTCTGTTGTTTCTCTTTTTATCTCTTTAACATAGAACTTGCCCGCATATCTTTTCCTTATTTTATATTGCGTTCTGTAAATTATCCCTCCTATCACAAGAGCTGATAAAACTCCGTATATTATTTTATAAAAAATAATATTACTGCTGGAGCCCCAATTTACAGCATGGTATAAACCAGAGAAGAACAGCGCATAAATGAGAATGTGGATATACTGCCAAACCATATAAGAAATTCTCTTATATATTTTAGAAGCAATTATAACAACGATAAAAATATAAAAAGACATGACTCCTGCTGCCAAAGGAAGTGCCGTAAAATCAGGAATGATTAAATATCTTATAAATGAGCTATCCGAAAGAGCGAAAAATAATGGATGCAAAAAAACAAAAACCGCAATAAAAAGCGAAAACTTTCTTTGGAATATGATGATTCTGTCTAAACCAAAATATCTGTCAAAAAACCTGGCAGTGTCACCAGAAAAAATAAGGAGGGATAGACATACAAAACCAGCGAGTCCTGTCCATCTGCCTAAATTATAAAATAATTCTGATGATTGAAACCATAAAGTCATTATTTATTCGGTTACTATCAGGGTGCCCCAATGTCCGTTCGCCCGATGTCCTGATTTAGCGCAGTAATAAATAAATTCTCCGACTTTATCGGCCGTAAATTCAACCACATACTCTTTGTTGAGTTCTTTGGTATCCGCATATACACTAAACTCGTCAATTTTAAAATCATGCATACCCTTGGTTACAGTAATTTTAATCCTTACTGAATCTCCTTTATTAACCGTAATTTCTTTGAGAGAGTATTGCGGTCTTGGCTGACCGTCGACAATCTCATAAAAAGAAGTCATGGTAAATTCTTTCACCGTTGATTCTTTATTTTCTGTCACAACTGGATTTTCAGCGGTCTGGTTAGTTTTATTAAACGCAATTACAGCCGCTACCGCAAAAATACCAATAATAATTGCTGGAATGATAATTTTTTTGTTCACGATATTTCAATTATTTAATTAGTTTTACTTAACGACATATTCTTTTCTCTCTGAATACTCTGTTTTTTTACCTTTATTCCATTGCTGGACCGGCCTCAGATAGCCGACTACTCTTGAATAAACCTCGCACTCTTGAAAATTTTTCAATGCAGGATCTTTTGCGTAGCAATCACTGCATTTTAAAATACCTATTTTTTCGCCGGCGTTCTCATAAATTAAACACACACCATTTTCTATTTCCTCCCCGTTGATTTTTATATTTGCGCCACAGTCGTGGCAGATATTATTTGTTTCTTGCATGGTTTTATTTTGGTTATCCACATTTTTTGCAGATACCATAAAAATTAATTTGATATTGATTTATTTTCCCGACCTTTGTTTTTTTATGCTTTAGGATTTTACAATTCCGGCAGTCTTCAAAAATATCAAAAATCCTGCCGCACTTTTGACAGATATAATGAGCGTGCGAGGAAATGTCGCCATCGTAGCGCGATTCGCCCATAGAAATTTCCTGAATTTCTCCATTCTCTTTTAAAGTCTTCAAATTTCTGTAAACCGTCCCTTTGCTTATTCTCGGCAATATCTTCCTGACTTCAAGATAAATTTTCTCGGCCGAAGGATGAGAAGTGACATTTTTTAGATAATCCGAGATAATTTTTCTCTGTGATGTAATCATTTTAGCTTATATTTGATAATTATTCTTATTTAAACATAACTATTATTTAAATTGTATTCCTAAAAATAACTCCCGTCAAGTGAATAACCAAAAATCCGAGAGAAAAATTCTCAGTCGGGAAATCAGGTCTCTCATACTAAAAGCTTCGCGCGCCCCTTGCTGGATGAGCTCAGGCTATTTTATGATTTTGCTTGAGAGTTTTTTGGCTTCTTGAATAAAAAAATCCTGCCAGACATTTTCTTTAATATCTATTAGCGTTTTTGGGAAATCTTTTAATTCTTTTACTTTCATATATTGAGAGCCCAACTGAATCGGTTCAATATAATTGCCAAACTTTATCTGAGCTTTTTTAACTAAATCGTTAAGAGATATTTTTTTTCCGCCAACTGGCGGATTTTTCAAAATAAAATACAAATCAATAAAATCGCGGGATCTTGGCTTTTGATAAATTGTAAAAACTTTATTCACTGCAATATCCAATAAACTATCTATGTATAAATCCCCTATTTTCTGTTTTTTCTCAATCCTATCAAAAGGAAAATACGTAAATTCCATCTTAATTTTATCGCCATCTATTAAGTTAAGAAAAAATAAATTACGATTAAAACTTTGCTGATATTCTACTTTCTTTATCTTTGCCTTATCTTTTATTTTCTCTAAAAAAACAGAAATCGCTTGCGGCTCAAACTCATTTTCAGCAAAAAAATCTAAATCCTCTGATAAGCGATGATGCAAATAAAATTCAGCTAAAGCAGTCCCGCCAGTCAAATAAAAATTATCACAGATAAGTTTATCTTTGCTGATTATCTCTAAAATATCTTTTTGGTTTTTTGATAAAACATTTTTTTCAGCCATATTTTTATTTTATAAATAAAGAAAGAAATTTTCTTTTCAACGGATCTATATCTATAACATTCCAATATTTTTTGAGTTCGCTCTTTTTAATCTTTTTTTTGCCCAAACCAAAATTCACCAATTGTTCTAATTTCCAAACGGCAAATTTATCTTTATTTTGTTTGAGTTTTTTGGTATTTGTTGACCAGTTCTTCATACTATTAAATCTATCTTATAGTATTATTATAGCATATTTTCATCTTTTTTAATATGCCAAAACTAACAAAAAACGCCCAATATCCGCCAGTAGGCGGAAAAAGGCGGCTTCCGAAAAAACCTTGCATAGTGAAGGATGGCGCGTCTTTACGACAAAGTTAGAACCTATTTTATTGAAAATCTCTGACGATATTTTGCCCGCCCCGCCAGAAGGCGGGGCGGGGGCAGAAAAAAGTTTTATCGTTGCGTATCTTTACGACGAAGTTAGAACCTATTTTGTAGAAAACTCCTAAAACTGCCCGCCCCGCCCGCTGGCGGGGCGGGCAGAAAACTCTGACAAAAATTTCGTTCGGGCGGGGCAAAAAGGGAAAGGGTTTTAGGGAAAAAGAATTTTTGCCCCGCCCTTGCCTCCGCCCGAAAAATTTTTGCAAATTTCAATTTTGCATCCTTCTCATTTTAGAGCGGCAGACCAACCAGTGCGTTGTCTATCATCTTATTTGCTTCATCACGAATATTTTCCCGAGAAACATTTTGTCCTTCATGCCCTTCTTCCACTATTCCTTCCAGCAACGTTGACACGCGAGGACGTGCGGTTTTCATAAGTCCATATTTTTCCATCAATTCTCCGCCTTTAGACTTTTCTAACAATTCGCGAAGATTTTGCCACACTTCTATGGATTTAGGTTCGAGGCCAATTGATTTAATCGTTACTTGTTTCGAAGTCTTTTCTCCCTCCATTGCTGTACCATTCTTAATAGAAAAAGCCATTCTATCTTTTAATTCGTCTTCGCTTACCCTTCTTTGACCTTTTTGGGGTGAAATAATTATTGCTTCATGCCCCGGAGAGGGTTTCATATCCATAGGAAAACCAGCCGACAAAAGCTCCTGTCGGACCCTACTTAAATTTCTAATCTTTTCTTTCGCCTCTTTTGTTATATCTTTAGAAACCTTATCCTCCATACCCTTATTGCGCCTTACTGTTAATTCCAAATTTGCCAATTCTTCTCTCGTTAAATAACTTATTACATCGCAATCAGTTTGGGTAAGTTCAACCGTCGCTGTTTCCTTTTTTTCAAACGATTCACTTGGAGGATTATTACTATAAATATTTGGTTCTTTTTCTGACATATTTTTATCTCTGATTTATTTTTTCACCAGAGATTTGATTATAAATAATCTACATTATTTTATTTTATT
>Ga0155102_144_pt1 | contig 4666 bp, 7 predicted proteins | sample RifCSPhighO2_01_FD_106070 | JGI IMG/M metagenome (GOLD analysis project Ga0155102, IMG submission 106070) | Candidatus Staskawiczbacteria bacterium RIFCSPHIGHO2_01_FULL_36_16
CGATGACATAAACTGGTAGCGAGATGGTTTTCTGACTTTCTTAGAGTTCGAGCCGTAAGGCATAACCCGAATAAGCAATTCGGCCTGTTCTATCACTTCAAGAATATTGGAGATGGTGTTTACGCTTGTCTCAAGCGTTGTAGCAAGTTTCTGTATGCTTACCACGTCGGATTCGGCCAGCAGAAATAATACCCTCTTGATATGGATAAGAGTTTTTGTATCAAAACGACCCAGACTTTGAACGTCTTGGTTGATTACTTTATCTAAGAGTAAGGTGATAGTTTGATATACGCGTACTTCGTCTTTAATTCGGATGGCGAACGGTAAAGTGCCGATCTTCAAATATTCGTCGATATAGTTTCGGTCTATGGATGACCAAGCACTCACTACGCTTTGTTCATATTTTTTTAGCTTTTCGTAGGCGTCTTTAGCAGAATTAGAACTGAACAAAGCATCTTTTATATTTTTTTTTAGGTCTTTGATCGGGAATTTGCCATCACGAATCATTAAGAATTCAGAGAAACTGGTCGGAAAAAGTTTTTGGAAAATGGAACGACGGATCACATCCGGATTTGTCTGTAAGGAAACGGCTGATGAGCCGCTGCACGCAATAAACACTTTATTTGACCGGTCATACACCGACTTTAATACCGATGCCCACTTGGTATCGTATTGCGCTTCATCAATAAAAATAAAAATTGGCTTAGTGAGTTTTTCGAAACTTTCGCCGATTATTTTTTCGTATGCGCTCAAAACATCTTTCAGCGACGAGCCAAGCACATTTACAACCTCATCCAACGAGACGTAGAGGATCCTATGATCGCCGACTTCTTGATGATGGCTTAAGAAAAGTTGTGCGAGGATAGTAGTTTTACCGACACCTCGAAGGCCGGGGATTATGATCCATCGGTCTTGAGCGCTTGGGTTGTACAAAAAATCCCGGAAGTATTTATCAATTTTGATGTAGATATTCCTTTGTGGGTATTTTTTGCCTTGCTCGTCCTGGATGTAGGATTTAAGGCGGAAAGGGGCTTGGATGAGCTGGTTTTGTACGTATTTAAGTATTTCCTCCATATATTTTGTACACTTTTTAAGTGATGTAGTAATATCACTTACTATATTACTATACTGATATAGTAATGTCAAGAGTCTGTTTTTACCTTAAAAATAGGCTTTTTCAAGCTGTTTACTAAATTGGGCGATAGAGTTTTATTATTAGAAGAAATTTAGTTCTATTCCTCATCTACTATCTTGAATTTTTTTATTGCTGACTCGAAAATAGGATCAATTATTTTGCAATTTGCGACATACCATTGCATCACTAAAAATTTTTGAATTGGTTCTGCATCCTTATCAAATAAAAATTTTTGTTTAAAAAATTTATGACTTTCTCGTGGTATCTGTTTGAAAAAAGCCCTTACTCTATCAATTGCATCGACTGCAATGGCCATTTGAAATGTTAGATCATTGTCATCTTTAATTTTATAATTGTTAGCGACAAAAGTAGCGGTGAGATATAGTTTAGCTTTTTTAAAGTTTTTTATTTCTACTAAATCGAATAAATGAGAAACCAATAAAATAGCCTGTTCCTTCTTTGTTAAAATATGATCTATTTGTGAACTTTTAATTGAGTTACTTATAGTAGCATGATATAGACCAGTAGCCATTTTTTCTTCCGAAATTTTATTTTTTAAGAAATCGAGAGTCATATTTTTAAAAATATTTAAGTTACCAATCGTTCACATTCGTCCCCCCTCGCCAATCACCGTTCACAAAAAAACAAAAAGTGTAAAATTTTATTTCACATAACGTTACGATTAAAAGAAGTTTGCCCCGCAGACACTAAAAGCAAATTTGGGTGGAATGAATGCAATGAATGAAACCTTTTAATCTGTTGTTAAGTTCTTCTCCATTCAAATACAAAAGAGGACGAGGAATAGCTACGAGCGGTTCTCGAAGAGAAATTCCGAAGAGTTGGCGGGCGAAAAATTTATTACTGTCTTTTGGATTTTATTTTACCGATAATTAATCCAATTAGTGATCCTATCAGAAACCAGAAGGTAAGCGATGTAATAATCAAGATAGTCAGATCTAACAATGACGAAAGTAATGACGATGAATTATGTAATAGTGGTATAAAAGAGCTTATTAACATTCCAACAAATGACGGAAGAGCCCAAATTGTAATAAAAAATCCTTCCCCCTTGTCCCAATAAGATTCCATGGGAATTAAAACAAGGGTTAGTAAAATATAAATCCCCACTACTATTAAACCTCCTTTTAACCATGTTTTCATAAGAAAAGATGTTATTTTAGTTATTTAAATATTTCGCCGCCCGCCAATTGAATTTAACGAGTGTTATACGCTGTATGACTCAGACACTATTCACCTTGCAATCTAATAAAGAAAAATTCATTGTCAGCTTTCTCGGACGCAATAATTTTGTGTTCAATATTTGCCGGTATGTAAATCAAATCCCCTCCATTATATTCCCAAGAATCACTATTTTTAAACTCAATAACTCCAGACCCTTTCGTCACTAAAAATAGTTCGTCAATATTTTGATGTAAATGCCAATCAAACATACCCCCAGACTTTAAATAGCCTTTTGTCATTGCCTCAAAATATTTTGAAACGTCATCATCTTTAGAGAGTATAAGTTGCCTACTTCCAGTTCCGCCATGAGCTTGTTCCAAGGGGATTTGATTAAGCGATTTTTTAAATGGTTTTCTCATATTTTGAGGAGAATTATTGCGTTGTTAGTGTCTGAGTCATATTGTGTATAACGTCAGGGATATACAAAGTTTTTCTGGAGCGAAGTGGAAGAAAAATTTGGGTGAGGGGCGAGCCGAGCCCCGAACCGTATATCCCTTGTTAGGCGTCCCGAGTGGAGCGAAGCGTAGGGAGAGCGCAGTGGGGTGCGAACAATAGTGAGCAAGTAAAAATGGGTCGCGCAAAAATTTCTAAATTTTTTAAGGTTGGGGGCAGTATTTTAACAATTTGAAAAAAAGTCTACTATTAGTATTTTGTCCAGTGCAATATTTTATTTTCCACAGACAGAACCGCTTTATTTAATAAATATCCAAGGACAGAACTAATTATAATTATTGCATACATTTCGGCAGTCTTAAATAGATATTGAGCATTTAATATCCTGATACCTAAACCCGCATTTGTTCCGATAAACATCTCAATAAAAATTACAACAACTAAAGTATGAGAAACAGCAATTCTTAATCCTGAAAAGATATAAGGCAAAGCACCTGGAAAGATTATTTTTGAAAAAATTTGAAAATCATTGGCTTTGAATAATTTTGCAGTTATAATTCTTGTTTCTTTGCCGTGCCTAACTCCATAGGAAGTATTTATGATAAGCAACATAAAAGACGCCCAGGCTATTAGCAAAATTTTAGCGGTCTCTCCAATTCCAAAGAATAAAAGAAAAAGTGGAAACAAGACTGGAGTGGGGGTAGATCTTAAAAACTCTATAATAAACTCAAATTTTTCATATACATTTTTTGAATAGCCAATAACTAACCCTAAAGTTATCCCGACAAAACTTCCTAGAACTAAACCAATAAATAATCGAAAAATAGTCATTGATAAGTCAGGCAATAAATTACCAGAGAAAAGTAATTGGAAAAGTTTAGTTAATGTTTCCTGTGGCGTTGATAAAAAAATTGGGTCTATAAAATTAAAAGTAGTTACGATAAACCATAAAATTATAAGTATTATAACTACTGCAGATTTGTTCCAAATATTCTGAATAGTTTTCTTATAATCTTTCATATTTATTTCTCACTTTCTTTTATATCTGTTATTTTTGTTGGTCTTTTTGATAGTTTTATTATTCTTTCTGCCAATGTTTCAGCCTCTTGATAATTATGAGTAACTAAAATAGTAGTGACTTTTTTGTGCTTTAAAAATTTCCGTAACTCTGCATGAACTTGAGTTTTAGATACCTCATCTAAAGATGAAAAAGGTTCATCAAGTAATAAAATTTCAGGGTCAAAAATTATTGCCCTAGCAATATTTGTAAGTTGCTGCATTCCTCCAGAAATTTGATAAGGATAATAATCAAGAAATTCTTCTAAAATTGTTCCTCTCAAAAAATCTTTTACTATCTTGTGCTTCTTGTTTGTTTCAACCCCGTTTATTTCAAGAGGAAAGGCAACATTATCAATAACTGTTTTCCAAGGCAGAAGCGAATCAGAATAAGACTGAAAAACAAAGCCAATTTTAGAGTCTTTCGGTTTTTTGTCATTTATTAGTATCGTTCCGTTATATTCTATTATCCCAGCAATAGATTTAAGCAAGGTTGTTTTTCCACATCCATTTGGACCAAAAACTGCGATAAACTCATTATCTTTAACATTAAAACTTAAATTATCCAAAACTTCAAAATGATTAAATTTAACTGATAGATTTTTTATTGAGAGCATATTATTTCTCCCTAAACATATTCGAAATATTAATGGGTTTATCAATTAAACCAAACTCTACATACAAATCTGCTACTTTTTGTAATTGTGCTTTGTCCATCTCTTCTAGTTTCTCAAAACGATTTAGTTTGATCTTTAGAGTTGTGTTTAAATCCATATTAGTCCATTTTGAAGCTATCTCTTTTGATCTCCGCGAATTTTGTCTAATAAAATCAATGGCTTT
>Ga0155102_148_pt1 | contig 4665 bp, 5 predicted proteins | sample RifCSPhighO2_01_FD_106070 | JGI IMG/M metagenome (GOLD analysis project Ga0155102, IMG submission 106070) | Candidatus Staskawiczbacteria bacterium RIFCSPHIGHO2_01_FULL_36_16
AATTTTTTTGATGAACGAAGGAGCCGAACTTGATACAATTACGGATACTAAAGAATTTGATATTTCAAAGAAGATCGCTGAATATAAAAAATTAAAAGGGACAATATTCGCTTGTGGTACTTGCATGGAATTACGCGGTAAGAGCAAAAGTAAGGTGTGTCCAATTTCCACAATGAAGGATTTGCTTAAAATGGTTGAAGATAGTGATAAAATTTTAGTGTTCGGTTAATTTTTTATGAAAAAATTAATATTGGTATATGCGCTGGCATTTATCGCAAACTGGATATGGGAAATCCTGCATAGTATATTGTAATAGAAAATTAAAATTTTAAAATCTAAAATTTAAACATAAAAAATCACCTTTCATTTTTGGTTGTTTTTTGTTAGAATAGTTGAATGAATCAATAATTAACAATTTATAAAAAATGAAAATCGCATTTTTTGAAGTAGAAGGCTGGCAAAAAGATTATTTAGAAAAAAAACTTTTGAGCAAAGAGCTGTCTTTTTTTGCGGAGCCATTATCTTTAGACAACATAAATTCTGCGGCAGACTGCCCGATAATTTCACCATTTATCTATTCTCAAATTAATGAGGATATTTTACAAAAATTGTCGGACTTAAAAATGATTGCTACAAGGTCAACTGGCTTTGACCATATTGATATTCAAACAGCAAAGGAAAACAAGGTTGCTGTTTGCAATGTTCCATTTTATGGAGAGAACACTGTGGCAGAACACACATTTGCGCTTATTCTGGCCCTATCAAGAAAGTTGGTTGGCTCTGTCCAAAGGGCGAGAATGGGAGATTTTACTTTAGACGGCTTGCGAGGTTTTGATTTGAAAGATAAAACATTGGGTATTATAGGAATGGGCCATATCGGCTTGCACGTTGCCAGAATCGCCAAAGGTTTTGAGATGAAAGTTTTAGCTTATGATATAAAGCAAGATAAAAAATTAGCCAAAAAAATAGGTTTTGAGTATGCCGGCACAGAAGAGTTACTGGCGAAATCGGATATAATAACTTTGCACGCACCTGATAATGAGTCAACGCACCACCTTATTAATTCTGAAAACATAAACCTGATAAAGAAAGGCGCGTATTTAATAAACACTGCCAGAGGCGGCTTGGTAGAAACACAGGCGTTATTAAAAGCATTATCTGATAGAACTTTGGCCGGAGTCGGTCTAGATGTTTTGGAAGAAGAATTCCTTATAAAAGAGGAGGCCCAACTTCTTTCAAGGGAGTTCCCCAAGACCTGCGACTTAAAAACCGCTTTGCGAAATCACATTTTACTCCAACAAAAAAACGTTATTATAACCCCTCATAACGGCTTCAATTCTAACGAAGCTCTGATGAGGATTTTGGATACAACTGTTGAAAACATCGCCGGTTTTATGGCGGGCAAGCCGCAAAATATGGTAAAGTAATTATATAAACAAAATTTATGGACCCCGTTAGAGGTTTTTACCAGAAAAATTTTGTTAAAATTTTTCTGCGCCGGCAAAACGGGACCTCATAATATAATATGGTTGTCTGAAAATAACTATTTTAGTTATATAAAGACATACCTCTAACGGGGTGGACCAAAAAATAAAGATATTAATTGCTGATGACAATAAGGCGATTGCCATGGCTTTGGATTTAAAGCTAAAACACGAAGGTTTTGAAACAAAAGTAGTTTTTAACGGCAAAGAGGCAGTGGACTTATTGGAAAAAGAAAAATTTGATTTGCTTGTTTTAGATTTGATTATGCCGCAATTAGACGGGTTCGGAGTTTTAAAAAGCATCAAAGAAAAAGGCATAAAAATTTCGGTTATTGTAAGCTCTGACTTAAGCCAGCCAGAAGATATAAATAAAGCAAAAGATTTGGGAGCCGTTGATTTTTTTATAAAATCTAATATGTCGGTAGTTGAAATGGTGGAAAAAATTAAAGAATATTTTAAAATATGAAACTGGATCAAGAAAAAATTAGAGAAATTTTATTAAAGGAAAATTATATAGAAAAAAGCGGCGCAGAAAAAGCCGATGAGTTTGTGAAAACCGGCGAAGGTGATTTTTTAGATTATTTTATAAGAAGCGGACTTTTGACCCCGGATTTGCTGGGGCAGGCATTAGCCGAATATTTTAAAGTTTCTTATCTTGACCTGAACACAAATATCCCGGATAAAGCCCTTGTTTTAAAGATTCCAGAGCAAATGGCAAAAAAATTCAGAGCCGTATTGGCAAAAGAAACAGAAAAAATAATTACAGTTGCCACAGACGACCCTTCAGCTGAAGGCCTGCAAGAAGAAATCGGAAAAATTTTTCCCGGTAAAAAAATATCAATAAATTCTTCATTAAGCGAAGATATAGATTCTTTGCTTTTATTTTATAAAAAACCGCTTGAAGCAAGATTTAACAAAATTTTTAAAGGGGGCGGTAAAGTTGCTCCTGAAATTGTAGAAGAAATAATTGACGACGCCTTGGGGCTTAAAGCTTCAGACATTCATTTTGACCCGCAGGAAAAAGAAATTCTTATAAGGTTCAGAATAGACGGATTTTTGCATGAAGCCGGCAGAATTCCCAAAGAATATTACGAAAATATTTTAAACAGGGTAAAGGTGCAGGCAGATATGAAAATTGACGAGCATTTTTCAGCGCAAGACGGGGCAATAAGATATAAAAAGAACGGCCAGGCGATTGATATGCGCGTTTCTGTGGTGCCTACATTAGACGGAGAAAAAATAGTTATCAGGCCGTTAGCTAAATATGCTAAAAGTTTTTCTTTAGATGATATCGGACTTTCAAAAAATCAGCAAAAACTTATTTTGAAGACAGCTAAAAAGCCATTTGGCATGATTTTAGTTACAGGGCCTACGGGCTCGGGAAAAACTACAACTTTGTATGCTTTATTAAAATATCTGAATAAGCCGGAAATAAATATCGCCACGATTGAAGACCCCGTTGAATATAAAATACCCGGAATAAATCACATACAGGTAAATCCTTTAACAAATCTAACTTTTGCCGAAGCTCTAAAATCTATTGTTAGGCAGGACCCGGATATTATTTTAGTAGGAGAAACAAGAGACAAAGAAACTGCCTCAATTTCTGTGGATGCGGCCATGACAGGGCATTTATTATTTTCAACTTTTCACGCAAACGATGCGGCATCAGTTATTCCAAGGTTTTTGGAAATGGGAGTTGACCCGTTTCACCTGTCTTTGACTCTAAAATTAATTATTTCACAGAGGCTGGTGAGAAAAATTTGCGACAAATGCAGATACAGCTATAAAATATCCGTAAAAGACCTTTCTGAAACTTTTCCGGAAGCTGAAAGATTTTTTGGCCAGCAGGAATTAACCCTTTACAAAGGAAAGGGATGCCCAAATTGTTCTAATTCAGGATACAGGGGCAGGACAGCTATTTTTGAAATAATAGATATTGATTCAGAGATGGAAAAATTAATGCTTAAAAATCCAACATCTGAGCAAATATGGAGCATAAAAAAGAAACAGGGGTTGGAGCCCATATTTAATGATGGCTTGGAAAAAGTTAAAAACGGCGCAACAACAATAGAAGAATTATTGCGCTCAGTAAACCCGTTGGAAGAAACAAAAAAATAGCAAAAATGTTTATGATTTAAACAGCTCATCCGCCAGCTGGCGGATGAGCTGTTTTGTCGCGTTTGCTTTTTGGTTGTCCGGCAACGGCGATGCCGGGCATCGCCGTTAAACATCTTGCAAGAAGAGCTAATCGTTTTTTTTCTGTTCTGTTCAGTTCATTGACAAAATTTTGTAAAGTATTAGTATTAGACTATCCCGTCAAAATGGCAGGGGATAAACACAGCTCTTTAATTCTTTTGTAAAGGGGACTAACATGTCACGGAAAGAAGTGAATTTGAGTTTGCGCCAAGTCCTTGTCAAAAGGCGCGACGCGCTGAGAAGAGTTTTAGCGGGCGGCTTGAGCTCTCTAAAAAAAGATCGTCCGCAGGTTTTTGATGAGCCGGATTTAGATTGCGTTGAGGATGAGGTTGTTTCTCGGCTGGCTGAAGTGGAGAGCCGCGAGCTGGCCCGGGTTGAGTATGCTTTAGAAAGGATGCGCGAAGGCCGGTTTGGCATTTGCGAAGGCTGCGAGACCAACATCCCAATGGGGCGTTTGCTCGCTCTGCCGTATGCTATTTACTGCATCAGGTGCCAGCGTGAAGCAGAACGCCAAAGTATCCTGTCAACTGGCGATGATTGGAGTAAATTGCCGGATTTGCCAAGCGACAGTCCAGATTTATCAATTAACGACATCGAGATTGATAATTTGTAACGCCCGCCGCAAAACCATCAGGCAAGTAAAATTTTAAAACCCTCTTAGACCCTGCGATTCTTCGTAGGGCTTTTTTTTATTGCAAACCAGCCCAAGCCCAAACACCTCACACTATAGTGTGAGGTGTTTAAAACGGTCGTCTTTCGGGCGATTTTTTGTTATAATGAGTAAATAATAAGTAAACAAAAAATATGAAAATTGGCATAATTTTACAATCTAATAAACCAGAACACATTTGGAACGCATTTCGTTTTGCCATTACTGCTTTGAAAGCAAAACATAGGGTAGTAATTTTTTTGATGAACGAAGGAGCCGAACTTGATACAATTACGGATACTAAAGAATTTGATATTTCAAAGAAGATCGCTG
>Ga0155102_141_pt1 | contig 3130 bp, 6 predicted proteins | sample RifCSPhighO2_01_FD_106070 | JGI IMG/M metagenome (GOLD analysis project Ga0155102, IMG submission 106070) | Candidatus Staskawiczbacteria bacterium RIFCSPHIGHO2_01_FULL_36_16
ATACGCAATCGCCTGTGGATAACTATAGTCGGGCAACGTCCGACGTTGCCCGACTATTTACTCTAAAACTATGTCTCCAAAATCCTTCAGTTCTTTTTTGTATTTTATCCAGTTTCCCACTTCTGCCCTGCAGCCCTCTGCCCCGCCCATTATTTCCAACAAAAAATCTCTTTGTGTAACTGATGGAAAATTCTTTTTTCCAAGATAATCTGGATAACTGTGGCGCTTGCTGTTTTCCAAAAATTTTATAACCTTATCTGGATTTTCTATTCCTTTTTCTTTCCACCCGGGCTCTATCAAAGATATCAAATTAGTGTGCACATAAACAAATGCATTTTTAAATTGGTCGTCATCTTTGATGATAACGGCTCTGAATTTATTAAAAAGATGTCCTTTGCGATTATGTTTTTCGTTAAAATATTTAGCGTATCCGCCATTAACTTTTTTCATAAATTCTGTTATGCCGTTATCTTTCAGTTGTTTTAATATCAAATGTAAATGATTGGGCATAAACGAAAAAGCAAGAATATCTACAAATCTGTCCCTTTTATCTTTCCTTTCATAATTATAGTCGGGCAACGTCGGACGTTGCCGTTTTTCATTCATTATTTCCCTTCTTCTTTTCCATATACTGACATAATTACTATTATTAAATTCATAAATAGAAAATATGCCTCGATAAAAATCTTTTTCATCATCAAAAACAACAGTGTCGCCAACTGTTCGGCTAATAATATGATAAAATTCGCCATTAACTAATTGCGGACGTTTATAAGCCATATTTTATTATACCAAATTATGCCAAATTATACCAAAAATATATATTTTAGTCGGGCAACGTCGGACGTTGCCCGACTAATTAAACAAAAAACCCTTTGATATAATCTCGGGGTTTATAAAAAACTGATTTTAACCAGCTCTATTCGGTTTTTTTAGAAGCGATGGCAACAGCGATGGCAACCTGCTCTGCCGCCTGACCGACTGTGCGGATTTTTTCTACAACATCATCGGAAAGGTTAATACCAAACTCTTCTTCAAGTTCCATTATTATCTCCACAGTATCAAGAGAATCAGCTAAAACATCTTCTCTAAATCTGGTTTCAGGGGTAACCTCTTCTCTTTCTTTGCCAAAATACTCGCAAATTTTAGCAATAACGCGTTCCTGAATTGAATCTGCGGCCATTTTTCGCTCCTTGCTCTGGAATTGTGGTTCAACGGCAAACAATAGAAACAATGTGTTTTATTTTGCGCCTCTTTTTCCAGCAACAAACTCTCTGATATTCGGCTCTAAAGAGAAGTGCTCTATCCGCCACTTGACTTGATATTATACCGCGCAGTCGCTACACAGATTAACGTCTGTATTTTCTATATTGGCCTGAAAAACAGACGTGTCTTGCTTGTTTGCTTTTCCGCACACATCACAAAATATAATATCGTGCCAATTTGCCATTGCCCGCAAATAGCGGCTTCTGTCTCCCCCATAATTTTCCTTGATAACTTCGCATGGATTTTTGTCATCAGGCGACATATGGGAACAAATAAAAAACCAAACAAATTCTTCTTGTTCTGCCGTAAGGACTTTACTGCACATCTCTCGCTCCTTTTCAATATTGAAAAATCAAAGAACAACGTTTGCCATCACGCAAACTTTTGATTGTGACGGCCAATTTCACATTACTGCTTTATTAAATTTTGTCAAACCTTTTGCGGCAAACAAAAATCGGGGCGTAAACGCCCCGATTTTTGTATTTTTATTTACAATAGAAATTATACTATCATGAGATATTTAAACGTCAAAGGTATCCCAAAAAGCACAATGGCTGAAACAACAATAATAATCAAACCCGTTGACGTTGAAACTTCTTTTTTAAAATTCATATTATTTATATTTAATTATATTTTTATTTAATTATATTTTTATTATATTATATTCTTTTGTTTTTATCAATTTTTATTTCTTCCAATCTTCAATTGTGATTTTCTTTCCTGACATTTTCAGGACCAGTTTTTGCCTTTCTTTCCATCCTAATTTCTTTACCATTTCTATGGGCATGGTCACGCAAAAACTTGCCCTGCCCACACGCGTTAATTTTCTTATATTTTTTTCTTGTAATTTTCTCATATATATATTTACTTACACGTTTACTTATATCTTTACTTACATCATTTTCACTCTAATTTTAATCTAAGTCAATAGAATGCGTTGTAAAACATATGTTTTGTGTTAAATTATAAATATGAATAGATTTAAATTTTTAGCAAAAAATAAAATTGACATGCTGCCAAAAACAGCCGGGGGTTATATTTTTAAAGAAAAAAAAGACATCCTTTATATCGGCAAGGCGATAAACATTAAAAACAGGGTAAAAAATCATTTCCAGGGAAAAAATTGGTGGGAGAAAACCCTCCTTCGCCAAGGCTTCAACGGGCAAGTCGGATTTTTTGAAACTAATTCTGAAATTGAAGCATTAATTTTGGAAGCTAATTTAATTAAAAAATACCAGCCAAAATATAATGTAATGTGGCGCGACGACAAAAATTATTTTTATGTCGCCATCGCAAAAAATAACGCAGGACTGCCGTACATTTATATAACTCACCAATTTAAAAATTCAAAAATTAAAAATTTAAAAATTCGCTACATAGGTCCTTTCACAGAAGGCACAGCTCTTAAAAAAACTTTGAGATTTTTAAGGCGGGCATTCCCCTATTATTCAATAAAAAAACATCCAAAATTAAAATGCACTTATTGCCATTTAAATTTATGCCCGGGCCCCGTTAGAAATAGCTCGCTTGCGAGTGAGATTTCTAACGGGGCGGGACCCGAACCTGACGCAATTGATTATAAAAAAAATATCAAAAAATTAATTTTGATATTAAAAGGAAAAAGAAGCGCTGTTTTAAAATCTCTTAAAAAAGAAATGAAACAGCTGGCAAAAGAAAAAGAGTTTGAAAAAGCCGGAAAAATAAGGGACAAAATTCATAATTTGCAACAAGTGATGATGCATACGCATGTTATTGAAAGCTCTCAACCAGTCGGCAATAACCGGCAAGTCGGTGGGGTGTCGGACATCCCACCGACTTTAGAAAAAATTGCGGGCATAAAAAATGATATTAATAGAATAGAATG